>Ga0222427_100083_pt1 | contig 250148 bp, 231 predicted proteins | sample 2B20Ametagenome_FD_182890 | JGI IMG/M metagenome (GOLD analysis project Ga0222427, IMG submission 182890) | Enriched microbial communities from leaf-cutter ant dump, University of Wisconsin, Madison, United States - 2B20A (version 2) | ecosystem: Environmental > Terrestrial > Nest > Insects...
ACATGGGTCACGGCTTCAACAACGCGATCATGGACGCCCTGATCCGTTTCCGTCGCATGCAGGGCCGCAACACCCTGTGGCAGCCGGGCACCGACCACGCCGGTATCGCCACCCAGATGCTGGTGGAGCGCCAACTGGAAGCCAAGGGCCAGAACCGTCACGACCTGGGCCGCGAGAAGTTCCTGGAGAAGGTCTGGGAATGGAAGGATCAATCGGGTGGCAACATCAGCCGCCAGATCCGCCGCCTGGGCTCCTCCGTGGACTGGAGCCGCGAGCGCTTCACCATGGACGACGGCCTGTCCGAAGCGGTCAAGGAAGCCTTCGTGCGCCTGCATGAAGACGGCCTGATCTACCGCGGCAAGCGCCTGGTCAACTGGGACACCAAGCTGCACACGGCGATCTCCGACCTCGAAGTGGAAAACCACGACGAGAAAGGCCACCTGTGGAACCTGCGCTACCCGCTGGCCGATGGTGCGAAAACCGCCGAAGGCAACGACTTCCTGATCGTCGCCACCACCCGTCCGGAAACCATGCTCGGCGACTCCGCCGTAGCCGTTAACCCGAACGACGAACGCTACCAGGCGCTGATCGGCAAGTTCGTCGAGCTGCCGCTGATCGGCCGCCGCATCCCGATCATCGCCGACGACTACTGCGATCCGGAATTCGGCACCGGCTGCGTGAAGATCACCCCGGCCCACGACTTCAACGACTACGAAGTCGGCAAGCGCCACAACCTGCCGCTGCTGAACATCTTCGACAAGAACGCCACGGTCCTGGCCGCCGCCCAGGTGTTCAACCTCGACGGCACGGTCAACGAATCCATCGACGCCAGCCTGCCGGCCAAGTACGCCGGTCTCGACCGCTTCGCCGCGCGCAAGCAGATCGTCGCCGACTTCGATGAGCTGGGCCTGCTGGTCAGCGTCGACGACCACGCCCTGAAAGTGCCGAAGGGCGACCGTTCCGGCACCGTCATCGAGCCGTGGCTGACCGACCAGTGGTACGTCTCCACCAAACCGCTGGCCGAACCGGCCATCGCTGCCGTGGAAGACGGGCGTATCCAGTTCGTTCCGAAACAATACGAAAACATGTACTTCTCCTGGATGCGTGACATCCAGGACTGGTGCATCAGCCGCCAGCTGTGGTGGGGCCACCGCATTCCGGCCTGGTACGACGAGTCCGGCAAGGTCTACGTCGGCCGCAGCGAAGAAGAAGTACGGGCGAAGAACAACCTCGGCGCCGACGTGGTCCTGAATCAGGACAACGACGTGCTCGACACCTGGTTCAGCTCCGGCCTGTGGACCTTCTCCACCCTTGGCTGGCCGCAGCAGACCGAATTCCTCAAGACCTTCCACTCCACCGACGTGCTGGTCACCGGCTTCGACATCATCTTCTTCTGGGTTGCCCGGATGATCATGCTGACCATGCACCTGGTGAAGAACGAGGACGGCACCCCGCAGGTGCCGTTCAAGACCGTCTACGTGCACGGCCTGGTGCGCGATGGCCAGGGCCAGAAGATGTCCAAGTCCAAGGGCAACGTCCTTGACCCGCTGGACATCGTCGACGGCATCACCCTCGACGCGCTGCTGGAGAAACGCACCAGCGGCATGATGCAGCCCAAGCTGGCGGAAAAAATCGCCAAGCAGACCAAGGCCGAGTTCCCCGAAGGCATCGCCAGCTACGGCACCGACGCCCTGCGCTTCACCTTCTGCTCGCTGGCGTCCACCGGTCGCGACATCAAGTTCGACATGGGCCGCGTCGAGGGCTACCGCAACTTCTGCAACAAGATCTGGAACGCCGCCCGCTACGTGCTGGACAAGGGCGAGGACTGCGGCCAGAACGGCGAGGCCTACGAGCTGTCGCTGGCGGACCGCTGGATCATCTCGCAACTGCAACGCACCGAAGCCGAAGTGACCCGCCAACTGGAGCAATTCCGCTTCGACCTGGCTGCCCAGGCACTGTACGAGTTCATCTGGAACCAGTACTGCGACTGGTACCTGGAGCTGTCCAAGCCTGTGCTGTGGGACGAGAACGCCCCGGTCGAACGCGCTCGCGGCACCCGTCGCACCCTGGTCCGGGTACTGGAAGTGGCGCTGCGCCTGGCCCATCCGTTCATGCCATTCATCACCGAGGAAATCTGGCAGCGCCTGGCGCCGCTGGCCGGTATCGACGGCAAGACCATCATGCTGCAGCCATGGCCTGAAGCGAACGAGAGCCGCATCGACGCCGCCGCCGAAAGCGACATCGAGTGGGTCAAGGAGCTGATGCTCGGCGTGCGCAACATCCGGGGCGAAATGAACATCGGCCCGGGCAAGCCGCTGCAACTGTTCCTGAAGAACGCCAGTGCCGATGACCAGCGCCGTCTGGTCGAAAACGAAGCGCTGCTGAAGAAGCTGGCCAAGATAGAATCGTTCACCGTGCTCGGCGAGCAGGACGAAGCACCACTGAGCGCCACCGCGCTGGTCGGTGACCTGCAAGTGCTGGTACCGATGGCCGGCCTGATCGACAAGGACGCCGAGCTGGCACGCCTGAACAAGGAAATCCAGCGTCTGCAGGGCGAAGTCCAGCGCGTCGGCGGCAAGCTGTCCAACGCCGCCTTCGTCGACAAGGCACCGCCTGCGGTGATCGACAAGGAGCGCGCCAAGCTGGCCGAAGCCGAACAGGCCCTGGCCAACTTCACCGAGCAGCACGCGCGGATCGCCGCCCTGTAAAGCGACCCCGCCCCTGTGGGAGCTGGCTTGCCAGCGATGACTGTTGTGACTTCACTGACTTCATCGCTGGCAAGCCAGCTCCCACAGGTCCGCGCTCAAGCAAGCCCACGACCATGACCAAACCCGAAAAACCCACCCTGCACCCGCGCAACCGCCATCAGGGCCGCTACGACTTCCCCGCCCTGATCAAGGCCCTCCCGGACCTCGCCCGCTTCACCATCACCAACCCCCATGGCAAGCCGAGCATCGACTTCGCCAATCCGGAAGCGGTGCGGGTGTTCAACCGAGCGTTGCTGAAGGCCCAGTACGGCATCCAGTTCTGGGACATTCCCGCCGACTACCTGTGCCCGCCGATTCCGGGACGTGCCGACTACCTGCACGCCCTGGCCGATCTGCTGGCCGAGGAAAATGCCGGCGAGATCCCCCGTGGCGCGCAGATCCAGGCACTCGACGTCGGCGTTGGCGCCAACTGCATCTACCCGCTGCTGGGCAATGCGGACTACCGCTGGCGCTTCACCGGCTCGGATATCGATCCGCTGGCCCTGGCCTCGGCCAAGGCCATCGTCCAGGCCAATGGCCTGGGCAAGTTCATCAGCCTGCGCCAGCAAGGCAACCACAAGCACATCCTCAGCGGCCTGCTGGCCGCCGAGGAGCGCTTCGACCTGACCTTGTGCAATCCGCCCTTCCACAGCTCCCGTGAGGAAGCCACCCGCGGCAGCCAGCGCAAATGGCGCGCCTTGGGCAAGGCCGATCCGAAGCGCAAGCTTCCGGTGCTGAATTTCGGCGGGCAGAACAACGAGCTGTGGTGCGAAGGCGGCGAGATCCGTTTCGTCACGCAACTGGTACAGGAGAGCAAGGCCGTGGGCCAGCAGGTGCTGTGGTTCAGCAGCCTGGTGTCGAAAGCGAGCAACCTGCCCGGTATCGAAGCAGCGCTGAAGAAGGCCGGTGCCGTCGAGCAACGGGTCATGGAGATGGGCCAGGGGCAGAAGCAAAGTCGCCTGGTGGCCTGGACTTTCCAGGATCCGGCTGCCCGCCAGCAATGGCGACAGCAACGCTGGAAGGCGAAGTAGGCTACTTTCGCCAGACGTAAAAAAAACGCATCAGGCTCGCGCCGGATGCGGTTTTTTCGTGCTGCTTACAATTACTTGTTTACAGCGTCGGTCAGCACTTTGGCTGGCACGAACTTGACGACTTTCTTGGCAGCGATTTCGATGGCAGCGCCAGTCGAAGGGTTGCGACCGGTACGGGCAGGACGCTCGGTGATTTTCAGCTTGCCAATGCCTGGCAGGGTGATTTCGCTGCCGTTTTCCAGTTGATCAGCAACGATCTGGCCCAGTTGCTCCAGTGCGTTACGCGCGGTGGTTTTCGGCGCGTCGATAGCTTCAGCGATATCGGCGATCAGTTGGTCTTTGGTCAATGCCATGGTGGTGTTCCTTCCCTAATCAAATTCAGTGGGTTTGCAGAGTGCCGCGTCAGCCATCGGGTCCGGCTCCGTAGTCGGACGGCCGGGATACATCCATTTTTGCCAATCGCGTATGTAGATACCTAAAAATGCGATTGGTTCGACGTGACGCCAGCGGTCTGCCAGCACTGCGCCTCACAGGGGGCGCAAGACCGGGCAAAACTACCACAGGAATAGATAAATATCCGCCTCGCAGGTCGCAAATCTTCAGGTTTTTCGGGGGTTTACACAAAATATCGCAAAAAACAGAACGAAAAACGAACAGAGCCCCCCGGCATCCCACCTGGAAGCCCGTCCCGAGGCCCAGCTGGGTTACACTTGGCAACTTTGCCACGCCCTGCGCCACACCTTCATTGAGCCGAGAATTCCATGCCGATCCGTCATTGCATCGTCCACCTGATCGACAAGAAACCCGATGGCAGCCCTGCGGTCCTGCACGCGCGCGATTCCGAACTGAGCGAGTCGACCGCTATCGAGAACCTCCTGGCCGACCTGAATGACAGCTACAACGCCAAGCAGGGCAAGGCCTGGGGTTTCTTCCATGCCGAGTCCGGCGCCCACCCGTTCAGCGGCTGGTTGAAACAGTACCTGGACAGCGAAGAAACCTTCACCGGGTTCAGCCGTACTGCGGTGGAGCATCTGCAAAAGCTGATGGAGGAATCGAACCTGTCGGTGGGCGGCCACGTGCTGTTCGCCCATTACCAGCAAGGCATGACCGACTACCTGGCCATCGCCCTGCTGCACCACAGCGAGGGCGTCGCGGTTAACGCCGAGCTGGATGTCACCCCGTCCCGCCACCTCGACCTGAGCCAGCTGCACCTGGCCGCGCGGATCAATATCTCCGAGTGGCGCAACAACCAGAATTCCAAGCAGTACATCTCCTTCATCAAGGGCAAGAACGGCAAGAAGGTCTCCGACTACTTCCGTGACTTCATCGGTTGCCAGGAAGGCGTCGACGGGCCCGGCGAGACCCGTACCCTGCTCAAGGCCTTCAGCGATTTCGTCGAGAGCGAGGACCTGCCCGAGGAAGCCGCCCGCGAGAAGACCCAGACCCTGGTCGAGTACGCCACCAGCCAGACCAAGGCCGGCGAACCGGTGACCCTGGAAGAGCTGTCGAGCCTGATCGACGAAGACCGCCCGAAAGCCTTCTACGACCATATCCGCAACAAGGACTACGGGCTCTCTCCGGAGATCCCGGCGGATAAACGCACCCTCAACCAGTTCCGCCGCTTCACCGGTCGCGCCGAAGGCCTGTCGATCAGCTTCGAAGCCCACTTGCTCGGTTCGAAGATCGAATACGACGAAGAAGCCGGTACCCTGACGATCAAGGGCCTGCCTACCCAACTGATGGACCAGCTCAAGCGGCGCAAGGACTGAACCATTCATCCGAACTGATATTTTTGCCAGTAGCAGCCTCTTCGTTCGGATAGTTAGCCTGAGCGTGTCGTCACCGACCTTCTCGCCCAGTCGTCTTGCACGTGGTGACCCCTTTGCGACTCACCTGATCAGGACCGGGCTTGAAGATGATGACCCTCGTTTCCCTGCTTCGATGTCTCACGTGCTCAGCGGCGCTCATGTCGGGGGCCGCCCTGGCCGGCCCCGGCGAAGACATGGCCAACGCCTTGAATATTCGCCTGGGCAACCGCGCCTGGGATTGCGGCGCGGATTCGAAACCGGCCTTCCTCTGCAGCGGGGTTATTATCCGGGCCGCCGAAGAGCAGCAGTTCTGGGTACCCCTGAAGAAAAACATCGACGCCGGGGCAATCTCGGCGTCCTACCTGCGCATCGACTCCAAGTTCAAGACCCTGGTCTACCGCCGCAACAGTGGCTTCACCCTCTACCCGATCTTCGCCAACCCGTCGAAGAACGCGAGGTACGAGGTGCTCTGCTCGTTTCCCAACGATGGCGGCACGGACAACCGGGCAGACCGCGGTTGCGCCGACCACGTGCAGACCCCGACCGTGGAAAACTACTGCGACCAGATCGGCGTCAGGAGCGGAAAGGACTGGATCGCACGGTTTCCCGCCGACAAGGTGAAATACAGCGAGATCTGCGCCTTCGACGTGCGTGACCGCCGTGATGCCCATGCAGGGCCCGCCTTCCGCGCCAGCCTGGATGCACGCAACTATGGCGGCGAGACCTTGTTCCCCGTGGACAACGAACTGCGCATCGGCACCTGGGGCAACAACCCGCCTTACGATCCTCCGGTCGAGAGCACCTTCTACACCACGCCACCGACCTCCAGCACCTCGGGGCTGGAGAATGCCCGGGCCAACCAGATCGAATGGTGGCTCGCAGCAAAACGCTATCTGCCTTTGGTAAAGCTGGACCTGCCACAAAAAATCACCGAGAACCCGAGATTCAGCTTCGACCCCGCCGACCAGGCTATCCAGCCCACCACCCGCGCCGACGGCTGCCCCAGCTACATCGACAGCGCCAGCTTCGCCGACATCCCCGCGACGGCCACCTCACCCGCGATGAAGAGCCTGAGAATCGTGCCCAGCGCCTGCGGACGCGAGGCCAGGGAAGACCAGACCAACAACTTCTTCAATGAACTGGTCTCACGCTACTACCGCAACCCGGCCTGGCAAGAAGCTTCACTGACTCACCCGCAGAACATCCTGAGCATGCGCCGGCAACTGGTCTGCCACTTCATCTATCGGCGCTATGCGGCCGAATGGACCCTTGAGCCAATCCGCAAACTGATTGACGTCCAGGAATCGGGCGCCAAGCAGTGCGACAACTGACCCCGTCGTCATCTCCTGCAAACCGAGAGCCGCCACCATGAAACGCACTTCCCTGCCATGGTTCATCTTGCTTGCAACACTGGACGCACTGGCTGCGACCCGCGCCCTGGCCGACCCGAACTGCTCGCAGTACATCACAGAGGCGAAATGGGGCACGGAGAAAGTCACCTCATACTTCTCAGGCTCCTACCCCAGCCTGCAAATCACCCTGAACAGATCAGGCTGTATCTACAGCGCCGCCGATACCGATGCAATGTTCGAGCAGATCTACGCAGCGCATTCCCAGGACACGGAATGGAACAGTCCCAAACTGAGCACCGAGCAGATGCGCAACAGCGTGAAGCTCCAATTGGAATGCCAATTGAGCCGCTCGCCGGTACCCAATCCGATTACCCTGGAACCCAGGCGCGAAACGGCGTCGCTCGAGGCATTCAAGAAGGCAAGCAACTGCAACGCGCCGTAACCAGCCCCTGCGCCGCGAAAGCTGCCACCAGGGCCTCCTTCGCGCTCTTGCGCAAGGCCTTGATCAGGCGCTCATGGCGCAAGGCCTGGGACTTGTCCGGCCACTGCTCGACATACACCAGCGCCACCGCCGGGCTGGTGCTGAAGTAGCGCGCCCCGCGGCCTTTCTGATGGGCCGCGAAACGCCGCTCGGGGTTGTCGCTGATGCCGCAGTACAGCGAGCCGTTAGCGGCGCGCACCAGGTAGACGTACCAAGGCTTGGCGGCGGTGGAGGGAGCGGCTGTTTCGGTCACGATGAAAAGAAGATTCCGACGGCGGGAGACTACAGCTTACCGCCTCAGTTGCCGCTCTGGAACGCGCGCAGGCCCTTCAGCGCCTGCTGGCGGACCTTGTTGTGCAGAAACGGCGTCCAGCCCAGCAGCAGGCCCGGCGCACCCAATGCCTGGCGCGCCCAGCCCCAGAAATCGAAAACGTCATGGTGCTCGACGATCAGGCCGTCGCGAATCACGAAGCTGGCACGGATGTCGTTGACCACCGTGCGCCCGGTCTGGCTGAACAGGTAGGTCGCCACCCAGTGCGCGGAGCCGCCCCGCTCATCGGCGCGGACGCTGTCGAAGGTCAGGGAGAAGTCCTTGGCCCTGCGGGTGAGCATGCGCCACATGTCGCCGGCATCCTTGCCGCGCAAGGTACCGAAGGCCGGGTCGCTGAAGACGATATCGGGGCTGTAGCAGGCAACCATGGCCTCGGCATCCAGACGCTGGAACGCCTGGTAGAAACGGGTGATCAGGGCACTGTTGGCATCGCTCATATCGGGTTCCATCACCGGAAGAATCAAGCGTTGCACGATAGTCCGGCTGACGGCACAAGGCCAGCGCCATCAACCGGACGAATGGGGCGCCCTCAGATCCGCTCGCTGGTCGCCTGGACGTACTGCGTGCGGCCCGCCTTGAGGCCGAACAGGATGGCCGCCGCACCGATCACCGCGAAGATCCAGCCAACCGCGTTCCAGCCGCCGGACAGGTCGTGCACCAGACCCACCGCGAACGGGCCGGCCGAGGCCAGGGTGTAGCCGACCCCCTGGGCCATGCTCGACAGGTGGGCGGCGACATGGGCGTCCTTCGAACGCAGCACGATCAGGGTCAGGGCCAGGGCGAAGGTGCCACCCTGGCCGATACCCAGCACCACCGCCCAACCCCAGAGCCCGCCGAGAGGGGCGTACAGGCAGCCGAACAGCCCGGCCAGGGTCAGGACCATGACGATCAGGATCGCCAGGCGCTGGTCCTTGCCGCGGGTAGCCAGCATCGGCGCGGTCAAGGCGCTGAGCAATTGCACGATCACCGAGCCGGACAGCACCAGCCCCGCCTCGGTCGGACTCAGGCCGCGACCGATGAGGATCGATGGCAGCCAGCCGAAGACGATATAGGCCAGGGACGATTGCAGGCCCATGTACAGGGTGACCTGCCAGGCCAGGCGATCGCGCCACAGGCCGCGCACGCGAAAGGCGGCGTGGTGGACGCCATGCCCCTGGCGGGCCTGGGGCAGCCAGATCAGGGCGGCGACCACGGCCGGAATCAGCCAGACACCCAGGCCCAGCCGCCAGTCATCGGCGAAATGATGGCTCAGCGGTACCGTAGCACCCGCCGCCAGTGCCGCGCCCAGGCATAGGGCCATGGTGTAGACGCCCATCAGGCTGCCGGCGTGGGCCGGGAAATCGCGCTTGACGATGCCCGGCAGCAGCACGCCGATCACCCCGATGCTCGCTCCGGCGACCAGGCTGCCGGCGAAAATGCCGAAGCTGCCCAGGCTGCTGCGCAGGGCGATCCCGCCGGCCAGGCACAGCAGCACGCCAAGAATCACCCGTTCGCTGCCGAAGCGCCGTGCCAGCATCGGCGCCAGGGGGGCGAACAGGCCTAGGCACAGCACTGGCAGCGTGGTCAGCAGACCGGCCTGGGAACCGCTCAGGCCCAGTCCCCGGGACACGTCGCCGAGTACCGGGGCCATGCTCGATAGCGCGGGGCGCAGGTTCAGTGCGACCAGCACCAGGCCAAGCAACAGCAGCCAGGCGCTGGGTTGGCGAGCCGGGGGTTGCAGTTCGGCGTCGTCGACTTCGGCGTCGATCAACAGTTCGTCAAGCACCGGCCCGTGGGGCGGCGGCTTGGTGGGGAGGTGTTGGCCCATGGCAGTGTCTCGAAAAGTTCAGGGTTCATTGATCAGTGTCCGGCTGAGGGCCTTGGCCCGCTCCGGATCTTGTCGTTCCACGGCATCGAGGATCTGCTCGTGCAGGTCGAACACCGCCTGGTTGCGCGGGGTGTGGCTCATGCTGTGTTCCAGCTTCAGCGCCACCACGCTGGAGAAATAGCGGTACAGCTCGCTCAGCGCCGGGTTGTGCGCGGCGTCGACCAGGCGTTGGTGGAAGACCAGGTCGCAGCGGATGTAATCGCCGAGATCGCCATGAAAATGGCTACCGCTGTGCTTGAGCGCCTCATGCAGGCCGACGAGGTCCGCCTCGGTGCGCCGCAGCGCGGCCAGGCCGATGGCCTCGGCCTCCAGCAGGTGTCGGGCTTCGCGGGCATGCTCAAGACTGCAACTGGACAAGGCCTGTACTGCCGACAGTGGGTCGGAGGCCGTGCGCAGGTAGCTGCCGTCCCCCTGGCGAATCTCGACCAGGCCGCTGAAGGCCAGCACGCGCATGGCTTCGCGCATGGTATTGCGGCTGATGCCGAGTTCGGCGGCCAGCTCGGGTTCGGTGGGCAGGCGCTGGCCTACGGCCCAGGTGCCGCTGGTGATGCGCTGGCGGAGTTGGTCGACGGCTTGTTCGACCAGGGAGCGTTTGATGAGCATGGAGTGCTTACATCCAATCATCGGATGAATTTATGGAGGGCAAGGGTAACGGGTTGTTTCAGGAAAATGCAAACCAGGAGGGAGAATTTGCTGTGGACTTGCGGACCTCATCGCGGGTGAACCCGCTCCCACAGTGCTTACGAAACCCTGTGGGAGCGGGTTTACCCGCGATTGGCTTCAGGATCAGTTCAGAGCGTCAAGCAACGCCTGGTTCTGCTCTTCGGTACCGATGCTGATACGCAGGAACTGATCGATCCGCGGCAGCTTGAAGTGGCGCACGATCACGCCCTGCTCACGCAGCGCCGCCGCGATGCCAGCGGCATCCTTCTGCGGGTGGCGGGCAAAGATGAAGTTGGCCGCCGATGGCAGCACCTCGAAACCACGGGTGGTCAGCTCGGCGACCAGTTTCTCGCGGCTGGCGATGACCTTGTTGCAGGTCTCCTCGAAGTACGCGCGGTCTTCGAAGGCCGCCGTGGCGCCGACGATGGCGATGCGGTCCAGCGGATAGGAGTTGAAGCTGTTCTTGATCCGCTCCAGCGCTTCGATCAGGTCCGGATGCCCCACTGCCAACCCGACCCGCAGACCGGCCAGCGAGCGCGACTTGGACAGGGTCTGGGTGACCAGCAGGTTCGGGTAGCGGTCCACCAGGCTGATGGCGGTTTCGCCACCGAAGTCGATGTAGGCCTCATCCACCACCACCACCGACTCGGTGTTGAGCTTGAGCAGTCGCTCGATGGCCTCAAGCGCCAGCAGGCAGCCGGTCGGGGCGTTCGGATTGGGGAAGATGATCCCGGCATTGGGCTGCTGGTAGTCCTCGACGCGGATCTGGAACTGCTCGTCCAACGCCACCGGCGCCGACTGGATGCCGTACAGGCCGCAGTAGACCGGGTAGAAGCTGTAGCTGATATCCGGGAACAGCAGCGGTGCGTCGTGCTGGAACAGGCCGTGGAAGATGTGCGCCAGCACCTCGTCCGAGCCGTTGCCGAGGAATACCTGGTTGGGCTGGACGCCGTAGTAACCGGCGACGGCCTGCTTGAGCAGGTCGCTGTTCGGGTCCGGGTACAGGCGCAGGTTTTCACTCAGCTCGCCGCGCATGGCTTCCAGCGCTTTCGGCGACGGGCCATAGGGGTTTTCGTTGGTGTTGAGCTTGACCAGCTTGGTCAGCTTCGGCTGTTCGCCCGGTACGTAAGGCACCAGGTTCTTGACGAAGGGGCTCCAGAATTTACTCATGATCAGTTGCCCTCTTTATCGGCAAGGATGCGGTATTCGGCACTGCGCGCGTGGGCGCTGAGGGACTCGCCGCGAGCCAGGACCGATGCGGTCTTGCCCAGTTCGGAAGCGCCCTGTTCGGAGCAGAAGATGATCGAGGAACGCTTCTGGAAGTCATAGACGCCCAGCGGCGACGAGAAGCGCGCGGTACCGGAGGTCGGCAGCACGTGGTTGGGGCCCGCGCAGTAGTCGCCCAGCGCTTCGCTGGTGTGGCGGCCCATGAAGATCGCACCGGCGTGGCGGATCTTCGGCAGCCAGGCCTGCGGATCGGCGACCGACAGCTCCAGGTGTTCCGGAGCGATGCGGTTGGCGACTTCCATGGCCTGCTCCATGTCGCGGACCTGGATCAGCGCGCCACGACCATCGATCGAGGTGCGGATGATCTCGGCGCGGTCCATGGTCGGCAGCAGCTTGTCGATGCTGGCGGCGACGCGATCGAGGAACTCGGCGTCCGGGCTGACCAGGATCGACTGGGCATCCTCGTCGTGCTCGGCCTGGGAGAACAGGTCCATGGCGATCCAGTCCGGATCGGTCAGGCCGTCGCAGACCACGAGGATTTCCGAGGGACCGGCGATCATGTCGATGCCGACCTGGCCGAACACATGGCGCTTGGCGGTGGCCACATAGATGTTGCCCGGACCGACCACCTTGTCCACCTGCGGCACGCTCTCGGTGCCATAGGCCAGGGCCGCAACGGCCTGGGCGCCACCGATGGTGAAGACCCGGTCGACCCCGGCGATGCAGGCGGCGGCCAGCACCAGTTCGTTGACCTCGCCACGCGGGGTCGGCACCACCATCACCACTTCGGCAACACCGGCAACCTTGGCCGGGATGGCGTTCATCAGCACCGACGACGGGTACGACGCCTTGCCGCCAGGCACGTAGAGGCCGGCGCGGTCCAGCGGGGTGACTTTCTGGCCGAGGACGGTGCCGTCGGCTTCGGTGTAGCTCCAGGAGTCCTGCTTCTGCCGCTCGTGATACAGGCGCACGCGCTCGGCGGCCTTTTCCAGGGCCTGACGCTGCTCCGGGGTGATCCGGGTCAGGGCCAGTTCCAGGCGCTCGCGGCCGAGAATCAGGTCATTGATGGACTTGGCCTCGACACCGTCGAAGCGCTGGGTGAACTCCACCAGCGCCGCGTCGCCGCGCTCGCGCACGGCCTGGATGATGTCGAGTACGCGCTGGTTGACCGCGTCATCGGACACGCTTTCCCAGCTCAGCAGATGATCCAGATGTCGGGCGAAATCCGGGTCAGCGGCATTGAGTCGGCGAATTGCGGTGGACGTGGTCATAGCTAAGGCCTCGGTAATTGGCGAATGCTCAGGCGCCCTAAAGCTACCAGTCGATCCGCGCGGGCACCCGAGATAATTGGCTATGACGCGGATAGACGGGCGCGACACAGGGTCGCGCACAAGGTCAGCCGCGGTGTCGCGACTCCACGGCCTGACGCAGGGTGTCGATCAGGCTCTGGATACGGGCGTGCTGCATCTTCATCGATGCCTTGTTGACCACCAGGCGGGAGCTGATGGTGGCGATGAGTTCCTGGGGTTCCAGGCCATTGGCGCGCAGGGTGTTGCCGGTGTCGACGACGTCGATGATCTTGTCGGCGAGGTTGACCAGCGGCGCCAGTTCCATCGAGCCATAGAGCTTGATGATGTCGACCTGACGGCCCTGCTCGGCGTAGTAGCGCTTGGCGACGTTGACGAACTTGGTGGCGACGCGCAGGCGGCCCTTGGGCTCCGGCGCACCGATGGCACCGGCGGTCATCAGCTTGCAGCGGGCGATGTTCAGATCCAGGGGCTCGTACATGCCCTGGCCACCGTATTCCATCAGCACGTCCTTGCCGGCCACACCCAGATCGGCGGCGCCATGCTCGACATAGGTCGGCACGTCGGTGGCCCGCACGATCAGCAGGCGTACATCGTCCTGGGTCGTGGGGATGATCAGTTTGCGGCTCTTGTCCGGATTCTCGGTCGGGACGATGCCCGCCTCCGCCAGCAGCGGCAGGGTATCGTCGAGAATACGGCCCTTGGACAGCGCGATGGTCAACATGAAACGTCGGTCCTTATGCGGCTCAAAGCCGCCGGATGTCCAGGGACACGCGGCGGCGTTCAATTCAATTCATGGCGCGTCCCTGCGCCGCAAGCAGACTAGCCCGGTACGCGGCGGATCTTCGCGCCCAGCATCTGCAGTTTTTCCTCGATGCACTCGTAGCCACGGTCGATGTGGTAGATGCGGTCGATCAGGGTATCGCCTTCGGCGACCAGGGCCGACAGCACCAGGCTGGCCGACGCCCGCAGGTCGGTGGCCATGACCGGCGCGCCCTTGAGGGCCTTGGTGCCGGTGACGATGGCGGTGTTGCCTTCGACCTGGATCTGCGCGCCCATGCGGTGCATTTCATACACGTGCATGAAGCGGTTTTCGAAGATCGTCTCGATCACCGCGCCGGTGCCTTCGGCAATGGCGTTGAGCGAGATGAACTGCGCCTGCATGTCGGTCGGGAACGCCGGGTACGGGGCGGTACGCAGGTTGACGGCTTTCGGCCGCTTGCCGTGCATGTCCAGCTCGATCCAGTCTTCGCCGGTGGTGATTTCGGCGCCGGCTTCCTTGAGCTTCTCGAGGACGGCTTCAAGGATGGTCGGATCGGTGTCCTTGACCTTCACGCGGCCACCGGTGACGGCAGCAGCAACCAGGTAGGTACCGGTTTCGATACGGTCGGGCATGACGCGGTAGGTCGCGGAACCCAGGCGCTCGACGCCATCGATGGTGATGGTGTCGGTACCGGCGCCCTGGATCTTGGCACCCATGGCGATCAGGAAGTTGGCCAGGTCGACCACTTCAGGCTCGCGTGCGGCGTTCTGCAGGACGCTGCGGCCTTTGGCCAGGGCAGCGGCCATCATGATGTTCTCGGTACCGGTCACACTGACGGTATCGAAGAAGAAGTGCGCACCGCGCAGGCCACCTTCAGGCGCCCTGGCCTTGATGTAGCCGCCTTCCACTTCGATCTTCGCGCCCATGGCTTCGAGGCCGCGGATGTGCAGGTCGACTGGACGCGAGCCGATGGCGCAGCCACCAGGCAGGGCCACTTCGGCCTCGCCGAAACGGGCGACCATCGGGCCCAGTACCAGGATCGAGGCGCGCATGGTCTTGACCAGCTCGTACGGCGCGACCAGGGTCTTGATGGTGCGAGGATCGATTTCCACCGAGAGCTTCTCGTCGATCACAGGCTCGATGCCCATGCGCCCGAACAGCTCGATCATGGTGGTGATGTCGTGCAGGTGCGGCAGGTTGCCGACGGTGACCGGGCCATCGCACAGCAGGGTGGCCGACAGAATCGGCAGGGCCGCGTTCTTGGCACCGGAAATGCGGATTTCGCCGTCGAGGCGAACGCCGCCAGTAATAATCAGTTTGTCCATTTGGATTCTCGCCGCCACAGGTGGCTCAGGTGCGCTCAGCCCAGGCTGCGCTGCTGAAAAATTTCATGGTAACCGCGTGGATACGGCCATCGGTGATCCACGGATTAAGGTGAGCGTAGATCTGCTGCTGACGCTTTACCGGGCTCAGGGCCGCGATTTCGTCGCTGATCACGTTCAACTGGAAGTTGCAGCCTTCGCCTTCAACTTCGACCCGGGTTCCCGGCAACTTTTCTTCAAGGAAGTTCTTAACTTCTACGGCCTGCATGCTCAACCTCAATCGGCGCCCTGTGCGCGCGGGTCGGCCATCATACAAAAAAGCCCCTCGCCTGCGAACCCCGTAAACGAGGACTCTGACAGAGGGGCTTCGGTTCTTTTACCCGTTCACTGCAACGCCAGGATGTCGTCCAGGCCATAGACCTCGGCAATTTCCCGCATGCCGTGGGGCATGCCGCGAATCTCGCAGGCCTTGCCGGCGGCCTTGGCATCGCGGAGGAAGGCCAGCAGCAGGGACAGGCCGACGCTGCTGGATTGCTCCACCGCAGTGAAATCGAGCACCAGCGCGTCGCCCTTGCTCGCCGCGATCAGCGCGCCGCCCTGCTTGCGCAGCGCCGGGCCAGAGCGGTAATCGAGGATGCCGGCCAGGCTGAGGATGCCTGGCTCGGCCAACTGGACGCTGCCTACGCTCATTGCGCCTGCTTCTCCGCCGCGTCCTCGGTGACCGCCTTGGCCTTGGCGACTTCGCCGGCCCAGTTGTCGATGGTCTTGTCGAGGTCGTTGCCGTTGCGCTGCATGGCGTCGGCGAACTGGTCACGGAACAGCTTGCCGATGTTGATGCCGTTGACGATCACGTTGCGCACTTTCCATTCACCCTGAAGCTTCTGCAGGGTGTACTGCACCGGATAGACCGCACCGTTGGTACCGGTGACCTTCATGCCGACGCTGGCACGGTCGCCGTCCTCGGCCTTGGCCGGATCGACGGTGATGCCCTGGTTGTTGTATTCCAGCAGGGCGTTGCCATAGAACTGCATCAGGCTGCGCTTGAAGTTTTCCTGGAAGCGCTGCATCTGGTCCGGGCTCGCCTGGCGCGAGTACTTCACGGTCATGATGCTTTTCGAGATGCCGTCGGCATCCACGACCGGGCCGAGGATGTTGTTCAGCGCATCGTAGAACTGGCTTGGGTTGGCCTTGTATTGCTCCTTGTTGGCTTTCAGGTCGTTGAGCAACTGGGTGGTGGTGCCCTGAATCACGTCATGGGCCGATTGACCCGGTGCCGCCAGCGCCAGCATGGGCAGGGCCGCCAGCAACACCAGCAGGCCGCGTCGCAGGATGGAAATCATGGAAACTCCTTATTTAGCTTCTTTGCCTACGGTATTGAGCAGGAACTTGCCAATCAGATCTTCCAGGACCAGCGCCGACTGCGTGTCATGGATCACACCGCCGTCCTTGAGCACGGAATCTTCCCCGCCGACGCTGATGCCGATGTACTTCTCGCCGAGCAACCCGGCGGTCAGGATCGATGCAGTGGAATCGACGGGCAGGTTGTCCACGCTCTTGTCCAGTTGCAGGGTCACCCGACCGGTGTAGGTATCGCGATCCAGATCGATGGCAGTGACCTTGCCGATGGTCACACCGGCCATGGTCACTTTTGCTCTGACCGTCAAACCGGCGATATTGTCGAAATTCGCATAAAGTTTATAGGTATCGCTGCTGGGGCTGGCGGACAGGCCACTGACGCGCAGGGCCAGCAGGATCAGCGCCAGGATCCCGGCCAGGAGGAACAGGCCGACACCGATTTCCAGGGTGCGGTTTTGCATCAGAAATCTCCAAACATCAGGGCGGTCAGAATAAAGTCCAGTCCCAGGACTGCCAACGAGGCGTAGACCACGGTTCTGGTGGTGGCCCGACTGATCCCCTCTGAGGTGGGCTCGCAGTCATAGCCTTGGAAAACGGCAATCCAGGTAACGACGAAGGCAAAGACGATGCTCTTGACCACGCCGTTGAGCACGTCGTCGGTGAAGGACACGCTGTTCTGCATGTTCGCCCAGAACGAGCCTTCGTAGACGCCCAGCCAGTCCACCGCCACCCACGAGCCGCCCCAGATGCCGACGACACTGAAGATCATCGCCAGCAGCGGCAGGGAGATGAAGCCGGCCCACAGGCGTGGGGCAACGATGTACTTGAGCGGGTCGACACCGATCATCTCCAGGCTGGAGAGCTGTTCGGTGGACTTCATGTTGCCGATCTCGGCGGTCAGCGCGGATCCGGCGCGGCCGGCGAACAGCAGCGCGGTCACCACCGGCCCCAGTTCACGCAGCAGGGTCAGGGCGACCATCTGCCCTACCGCCTGCTCCGAGCCGTACTTGGTCAGGATGCTGAAACCCTGCAATGCCAGGACCATGCCGATGAAGATGCCGGACACGACGATGATCGCCAGGGACAGCACGCCCACCGAATACAGTTGCCGTACCAGCAACTGGAAACCGCCACCGATCCCGCCACGCCCGACCAGGGCATGCAACAGGAACAGGCAGGAACGCCCCATGACCGCGACCACGTCGATGGCCGAACGGCCGAAACGGCGGATACGTTCGAGTAAGGATTTTCTGCGCATCTAACGCTTCCCCAGCAGATCGGCGCGGTAGTCAGGCGCAGGAAAATGGAAAGGCACCGGTCCGTCCGGGTCGCCCTTCATGAATTGGCGGATGCGCGGGTTGTCCGAGTCCATCAGCTCCGCCGGCGTGCCCTGGCCGAGGACCTGGCCGTCACCCACCACATAAATGTAGTCGGCGATGCTGGCGGTTTCCGCGAGGTCGTGGGAGACCACGATGCTGGTGATGCCGAGGGCGTCGTTGAGCAGGCGGATCAGGCGCACCAGGACGCCCATGGCGATCGGGTCCTGGCCGACGAAAGGCTCGTCGTACATGAGGATCTGCGGATCCAGGGCAATTGCCCGGGCCAGCGCCACGCGGCGCTTCATGCCACCGGACAGCTCGTCCGGCATCAGCTCGATGGCGCCGCGCAGGCCTACCGCCTGGAGCTTCATCAGCACGATGTCGCGGATCATTTCCTCGGAGAGCTTGGTGTGCACGCGCAGCGGAAAGGCGACGTTCTCGAACACGTCGAGGTCGGTGAACAGCGCGCCGCTCTGGAACAGCACGCCCATCTGCTTGCGCGCGTCAAACAGGTCGCTGCGCGACAACGCCGGCAGGTTCTGCCCGGCGACCCACACCTCGCCGCTGGCAGGCCGCAGTTGCGCACCCATCAAACGCAGCAGCGTGGTCTTGCCACACCCGGAAGGCCCCATGATCCCGGTGACCTTGCCCTTGGGAATGCGTATGTCGACATTATTGAAGATGCTGCGCGAACCGCGTTTGAAGGTCACTCCCTTCAACTCGACCGCGTAGGCGTTATCAACGCTCATCTAGACTCCTTGCGATGCAGCCTTGTCCTCAGACGCACGCCCCCTTCGTGGAGGCACGCAAGTATCGAGCAGGCCGAACTGGTGGCGAACTATAGCACCGCAGGCAAGCCCTTCCCAAGGCCATCGCAAGGCCTGTTCAGGCCCTGTACAGCCATTTTCGTGCCATCACCGAAGGGAACCGCGAGGGAGCAAAACGCTCAAACAGGCAGCCTGCGACCAATCCGCAGGTGAGGCTTTCGCGCATTACCGCTATAATCGCGACCTTTTCATCAGGCAACCCGATTTCCGACATGAGCCAATCCACCGACCTGATCCAATCCGCGCAGCGCACCATCCGCCTTGAAATCGAAGCGGTAGAAGGCCTGCTGGCCCACATCGACGCCGACTTCGTCAAGGCATGCGAACTGATCCTGGGCAGCAAGGGCCGTGTTGTCGTGGTAGGCATGGGCAAATCCGGGCACATCGGCAACAAGATTGCCGCGACCCTGGCGAGCACCGGGACCCCGGCGTTCTTCGTCCATCCCGCCGAGGCCAGCCACGGCGACATGGGCATGATCACCCGGGACGACATCATCCTGGCCCTGTCGAACTCCGGTTCCACTGCCGAAATCGTCACCCTGCTGCCGCTGATCAAGCGCCTGGGCATCAAGCTCATCAGCCTCACCGGCAATCCCGAATCGCCACTGGCCAAGGCTGCCGAGGTCAACCTCGACGCACGCGTGGCCCAGGAAGCCTGCCCGCTGAACCTGGCACCGACCTCCTCGACCACCGCAGCGCTGGTGCTGGGCGACGCCCTGGCCATCGCCCTGCTCGAAGCCCGTGGCTTCACTGCCGAAGACTTCGCCTTCTCCCATCCGGGAGGTGCCCTGGGCCGCCGCCTGCTGCTCAAGGTCGAGAACGTGATGCATGCTGGCGACGAACTGCCCCAGGTCAGCCGTGGCACCCTGCTCAAGGACGCACTGCTGGAAATGTCGCGCAAGGGCCTGGGCATGACCGTGGTGGTCGAAGCCGACGGCAGCCTGGCCGGGATCTTCACCGACGGCGACCTGCGCCGTAGCCTCGACCGCAATATCGACGTGCACAAGACGTTGATCGAAGAAGTCATGACCGTGCACGGCAAGACCGCCCGCGCCGAGATGCTCGCCGCCGAGGCCCTGAAGATCATGGAAGACCACAAGATCAGCGCGCTGGTGGTCGTCGACAAGGCCGACCATCCGGTCGGAGCCCTGAACATGCACGACCTGCTGCGCGCCGGAGTGATGTGATGAATACCCTGTTGCAACGCGGCAAAGCCATCAAGCTGGCGGTTTTCGACGTGGACGGCGTGCTCACTGACGGGCGCCTGTACTTCCTCGAGGACGGCAGCGAATTCAAGACCTTCAACACCCTCGACGGCCAGGGCATCAAGATGCTGATGAACTCCGGGGTGACCACGGCGATCATCAGCGGACGCAAGACCCCGGTGGTCGAGCGCCGAGCGAAGAACCTCGGCATCCCGCACCTGTACCAGGGCCGCGAGGACAAACTGGTGGTGCTCGACGAACTTCTCGGCCAACTCGGCCTAAGCTATGAGGAAGTCGCCTACCTCGGCGACGACCTGCCCGACCTGCCAGTGATCCGCCGGGTCGGCCTGGGCATGGCGGTCGCCAATGCGGCGGCGTTCGTCCGCCAGCATGCCCACGGTGTCACCCAGGCCCGCGGGGGCGAAGGCGCGGCCCGTGAATTCTGCGAACTGATCCTGCAAGCCCAGGGCAACCTGGAAGCAGCAAACGCCCACTATCTGTAGAGCACGTCATGTTCAGCAAGAAGATCCGCAATATCGCGCTGTTCGGCGTGATCGCCGTGCTTTTCGGGGCGATCGGCTACTGGAACATCGTTCCCGAGCGCTTCCTCGACCAGACCGTGGCGCAGGTCGACGAAAGTGCCATCGACTACTACGCGATCAATGCCCACAGTGTGCAGTTCCTGCCCGATGGCAAACTGCAATATGAAATGACTGCGGACAAGGTCGAGCACCTCAAGGCCAGCGAAGTCACCCTGCTGACCAAACCGGACCTGCAGATGTACCGCGGCACCACCTTCCCCTGGCACGTCCAGAGCGAACGTGGCGAGGTCAACCCGGACGGCACCGAGGTCGAGCTGATCGATTCGGTCCGGGTCGCACGCACCGACGAACAGAACCGCACCACGATCATCACATCCAGTCGCATGACGGTATTCCCGCAGAAGCAATATGCGCAAACCGAGCAAGACGTTAGAATCGACGGCGCCGGTGGCGTGACTACGGGCAAGGGAATGAAAGCGTATTTGAAAGACGGCAGGATGGACCTGCTGTCCAACGTAAGAGGACAGTATGAGGCTCGTTAAAACCCTCCCTTATTTGCTCAGCCTGAGCGCGGCACTGGGAAGCGCGAGCGCCTGGGCTCTGCCGAACGACCGTGAGCAACCTGTTCGCATCCAGGCCGACAGCGCCCAGATGGATGACAAGAACAAGGTCGCTACCTACACCGGCGACGTGATCATCACCCAGGGCTCGATGATGATCAAAGGCAATGTCGTGACCGTCACCCTCAACCAGGCCGGCGATATCGACACCGCGACCTCCGTCGGCAGCCTGGCCTACTTCGAGCAGCAGCAGGACGCCGCCAAGCCGGACAAGATGCAAGGCTATGCCAAGCAGATCCAGTACCAGGCCGGCAAGGACCTGATCATCCTTACCGACCAGGCCAAGGTAATCAACGCTGGCAACACCACCGAAGGCGAGAAGATCGTCTACAACTCCAAGACCCAGGTCGCCACTGCCGGTCGCGGCGGCAAGGACATCAAGACACCACGCCAGCGTATCGACATGGTGATCCAGCCGAAGAAGAAGGCCGAGTAATGGCAACCCTCAAAGCCCAGCACCTGGCCAAGAGCTACAAGAGCCGACAAGTGGTACGTGATGTCAGCCTGTCGATCGACAGCGGCCAGATCGTCGGCCTGCTCGGCCCCAACGGCGCCGGCAAGACCACTTGCTTCTACATGATCGTCGGCCTGGTCCAGGCCGACCAGGGCCGCGTCCTGATCGACGACCTGGATGTCAGCCATCAACCGATGCATGGCCGCGCTCGCGCCGGCATCGGTTACCTGCCCCAGGAAGCCTCGATCTTCCGCAAGCTGTCGGTGGCCAACAACATCATGGCGATCCTGGAGACGCGCAAGGACCTCGACAGCGATGGCCGGCGCAAGGAGCTGGAAAGCCTGCTGCAGGAATTCCACATCAGCCATATCCGCGACAACCTCGGCATGAGCCTGTCCGGAGGTGAACGCCGCCGGGTGGAAATCGCCCGCGCCCTGGCCACCGCTCCGAAGTTCATCCTGCTCGACGAACCCTTCGCCGGCGTCGACCCGATCTCGGTCGGCGATATCAAGCAGATCATCCATCACCTGAAGGCCAAGGGCATCGGCGTCCTGATCACCGACCACAACGTCCGTGAAACCCTCGATATCTGCGAAACCGCGTACATCGTCAACGACGGCCAGTTGATCGCCGAAGGCGATTCGGAAACCATCCTGGCCAACCAGCTGGTGAAAGAGGTGTACCTCGGCCACGAGTTCCGCCTGTAGATCGAAATACCGGAGTGACCGAGCGCTGGCATTCAGCCATTATTGCGGCTTAATTGTTACAGCGCTCTAGGCAAACGCTACAATTTCAGGCATATATCTTGCTTAAAATTGGCGCCCAGCGCCCGTGTAGTAGATGGCGCATGCGCGCCGGCGAATAAGGTGTAAAGCCCCAGCCATGAAACCATCGCTCGTCCTAAGAATGGGCCAGCAACTGACGATGACCCCGCAGTTGCAACAGGCCATCCGTCTGCTCCAGCTCTCCACGCTGGACCTGCAGCAGGAAATCCAGGAAGCCCTGGAGTCCAATCCGATGCTCGAACGCCAGGAAGACGGCGACGACTTCGACAACAGCGACCCCATGGCCGACAACGCCGAGAGCAAACCCGTCGCGGAATCTCAGGAGAGCAGCTTCGAACAGACCGGGCCCACTGCGGAAAACCTCGAAGAAGGCGAATGGAACGAGCGCATCCCCAACGAACTGCCGGTCGACACGGCCTGGGAAGATATCTACCAGACCAGCGCCAGCAGCCTGCCCAGCAACGATGACGACGAGTGGGACTTCACCACCCGCACCTCCGCGGGCGAGAGCCTGCAGAGCCATCTGCTCTGGCAGCTCAACCTGGCACCGATGTCGGACACCGACCGCCTCATTGCCGTCACCCTGATCGATTGCATCAACAATCAGGGTTACCTCGACGAAACCCTGGAAGAAATCTGCGACTCCTTCGATCCCGAGCTCGATATCGAGCTGGACGAGATCGAAGCCGTCCTGCACCGCATCCAGCAGTTCGAACCCGCCGGCATCGGCGCACGCAACCTGGGCGAGTGCCTGTTGCTGCAACTGCGCCAACTGCCCGCCAACACCCCATGGATGGCTGAAGCACAGCGCCTGGTGAGTGATTACATCGACCTGCTCGGCAGCCGCGACTACAGCCAGCTGATGCGCCGCATGAAGCTCAAGGAAGACGAGCTGCGCCAGGTCATCGAGCTGGTGCAGAGCCTCAACCCGCGCCCCGGGTCGCAGATCGAATCCAGCGAGCCGGAGTATGTGGTACCCGACGTGATCGTGCGCAAGGACAACGATCGCTGGCTGGTGGAACTGAACCAGGAGGCGGTACCGCGCCTGCGGGTCAATCCACAGTACGCCGGTTTCGTTCGCCGCGCCGACACCAGCGCCGACAACACCTTCATGCGCAACCAGTTGCAGGAGGCGCGCTGGTTCATCAAGAGCCTGCAGAGCCGCAACGAGACCCTGATGAAGGTTGCCACGCAGATCGTCGAGCATCAGCGCGGTTTCCTCGACCACGGCGACGAAGCCATGAAGCCGCTGGTGCTGCACGATATCGCCGAGGCGGTGGGCATGCACGAGTCGACCATTTCCCGGGTGACCACGCAGAAATACATGCACACGCCGCGTGGCATCTACGAGCTGAAGTACTTTTTCTCCAGCCACGTCAGCACCTCCGAAGGCGGTGAATGCTCCTCCACCGCCATCCGCGCGATCATCAAGAAACTGGTTGCCGCGGAAAATCAGAAAAAGCCATTGAGTGACAGCAAGATCGCTGGTTTACTGGAGGCACAAGGCATCCAGGTAGCACGTCGCACCGTCGCCAAGTACCGCGAGTCCCTCGGCATTGCACCATCGAGTGAGCGCAAGCGATTGATGTGACATTCCCTGAGATGTGCCATCGCAATTCAGTGGCAGGCGCAACACCTGCCTCTTTATGCACGGCAACAAAGGAGAAGCAGTATGCAAGTCAACATCAGTGGACAACATGTAGAAGTCACTCCTCCGCTTCGTGAATATGTCGAGCTCAAGCTCAAGCGCCTGGAGGGTCATTTCGACAGGATCACCAACGTCCAGGTCATCATGAAGGTCGAGAAACTCCAGCAGAAAGTGGAGGCGACCTTGCAGATTCCCGGTGGTGAAGTGGTCGCCAATGCCGAAGACGCCGACATGTATGCCGCCATCGACTCCTTGACCGACAAGCTCGACCGCCAACTGAAAAAACACAAGGAAAAACAGCAAAGTCTGCTGCAAGGTGCAGCGGCCCGCTGATCCCCCTCATCCATGATCCGACTTGAATCCATCCTGACCCCCGGCCGTTCCCTGGTGAACGTGCCGGGAGGCAGTAAAAAGCGCGTACTTGAACAGATCGCCAACCTGATCGGGAAGGAAGTTCCCGGACTGGAAAACCAGGAAGTGTTCGAAAGCCTGATTGCCCGGGAAAAGCTCGGCTCGACAGGTTTCGGCAATGGCATCGCCATCCCTCACTGCCGCCTCAAGGGCTGCACCAGCCCGGTCAGCGCGCTGTTGCATCTGGATGCCCCCATCGATTTCGACGCCATCGACGGCGCCCCGGTAGACCTGCTGTTCGTCCTGCTGGTCCCGGAAGCCGCCACCGATGCGCATCTTGAACTGCTACGCCAAATTGCCAGCATGCTCGACCGCAAGGATGTTCGCGACAGGCTGCGCGCTGCCGACAGCAGCACCGCCCTGTACCAGGTTGTCCTGGACGCGCAGAACGAGTCCTGAGCATGCGCCTGATCATCGTCAGCGGCCGTTCCGGATCCGGCAAAAGCACCGCCCTCGATGTCCTGGAAGACAATGGCTTCTACTGTATCGACAACCTCCCCGCCGGCCTGCTTCCGCAGCTGGCGGAGAGCGCGCTGATCAACACCGAGCTGCTGCAACCGCGGGTCGCCGTGTCGATCGACGCCCGCAACCTGCCGAGCCACCTCACGCGCTTCCCTGAATTGCTCGAAGAAGCACGGGCCCGGCATATCCAGTGCGATGTGCTCTACCTGGACGCCGACGAAGAAACCCTGCTCAAGCGTTTCTCCGAAACTCGCCGACGTCATCCGCTGACCAACCAGGACCGCTCGCTTGCCGAGGCCATCCGGGTCGAAAGCGAACTGCTCGGCCCTATCGCCGACCTGGCGGACCTGAAGATCGACACCACCAACCTCAACCTTTACCAGTTGCGGGACTCGATCAAGCTGCGCCTGCTCAATCAACCCGAGCCCGGCACGGCCTTCCTGGTCGAGTCGTTCGGCTTCAAGCGCGGCATGCCGGTGGATGCCGACGTGGTGTTCGATGTTCGCTGCCTGCCCAATCCCTACTGGAAACCTGAATTGCGCGAGCATTCCGGCCGGGACCAGCCGGTGATCGACTACCTGGCCGCACAACCGGATGTGGAAGAAATGTTCCAGGACATATCGTCCTACCTGCTGAAATGGTTGCCACGCTTCGCCGCCAGCAACCGCGCTTACGTCACCGTTGCCATTGGCTGCACTGGCGGTCACCATCGCTCGGTCTACCTCACCGAACGGCTCGGCCAGTTGCTGCAACCCATATTGAAGAACGTCCAGGTTCGCCACCGCGACCTCTAGTCCACAGGATCCCACCCGCGATGCCCGCCATTGAAATCGAGATCATCAACAAGCTGGGCCTGCATGCCCGTGCGGCTGCCAAGTTCGTCGGCGTGGCGGGCAAGTTTCCCTGCGCGGTCAAGGTTGGACGAGCACCGGACAAGCTGGTCGATGGCAAAAGCATCATGGCGGTGATGATGCTCGCCGCGGGCAAGGGCACCACCGTCCACCTGTCGGCAGAAGGCGAGCAGGACAACGATGCTCTGCAGGCATTGGTCGAACTGATCAACAACCGCTTCGACGAAGGCGAATGAATTGCCAGCCATGAAAAAGCCCGCCAGATTGGCGGGCTTTTTCGTTTAACGCAGAGAATCAAGACAGCGCGGTATCCATCACCATCATCAAGCAGAAGCCGACGCACAAACCCAGGCTGGCCAAGCGGTGATGTCCGTTGGCCCGCGACTCGGGAATGATCTCCTGGGTCACCACCAGCAGCATGGCGCCGGCCGCGAAGGCCAGGCCGAGCGGCAACAGCAGCTCTGCCACATTCACCAGCCAGGCACACAGCAGCGCTGCCGCCGGCTCCACCAGCCCTGACGCGGCACCGATCAGGAACGCCTTGAAGCGCGCCATCCCGGCCCCCGCCAGTACCAGCGCGATCACCAGCCCTTCCGGGACATCCTGCAAGGCGATACCCATTGCCAGGCTGTCCGCATCCGGCATACCGCCGCCGGCAGAAACGCCGATGGCCATACCCTCCGGAATGTTATGGGCGATGATGGCAATCACGAAGACCCAGATCCGCGCCGGCACCACTGGCTGGGTACCGGACGCCACCAGCGCTTCGGGCGATGCACCGGATACCTGGCGATCCACCAGGTACAGGCACAAGGCACCGAACAGCAGGCCGAAGCTGATCAGGCTACCCGCTCCCCACTTGCCGAAGCCCACCGCCTGCGCGGCATCCAGGCCCGGAATGATCAGGGAGAAGGCTGTTGCCGCCAGCATGACCCCAGCCCCGAAGCCCAACAGCGTATCGGCCAGCGCGACCGGCATGCTGCGGATCACCAGGACCGGCACCGCGCCAAGCGCGGTACCCAGGGCACACAATGCGCCACCTTCCAGCGCCCGCATCATCCGCGGCTCCAGGTCCAGCCAGGCAATGCCCTGGGCCACCAGCAAGGCGGTGCCTACCAGCAACAACAGGGTACCCAATGCCAGGCGAAACAAACGCACACTGCTTACGGACAAGACATCCGAGCGCATTCGCTTGTCACTCACGCCACGGCGGCAAGGTACCGCCGCTCGACTTCAGCCCAATCGACCACGTTATAGAAGGCGTTGATGTATTCCGGGCGGCGGTTCTGGTACAGCAGGTAGTAGGCGTGCTCCCAGACGTCCAGGCCGAGGATCGGCGTATTGCCGTTCATCAGCGGGCTGTCCTGGTTGCCGCTGCTTTCCACCACCAGTTTTTTCTCCGGGGTCACGCTCAGCCAGGCCCAGCCACTGCCGAAACGAGTCAGCGCGGCCTTGGTGAAAGCTTCCTTGAAAGCATCGAAACCGCCCAGTTGCTCATCGATGGCCTTGGCCACCGAGCCTTGCGGTTCACCGCCGCCGGTTGGCGACATGACAGTCCAGAACAGGGTGTGGTTGGCGTGACCGCCGCCCTGGTTGATCACTGCGGCCTGGAGGTTCTGCGGCAGCTGCTTGACCGCTGCGACCAGCTTCTCCACCGGCCACTCGGCCCACTCGGTGCCGTCGACGGCGGCGTTGAGATTGTTGATGTAGGTCTGGTGGTGCTTGGTGTGGTGGATCTGCATGGTCTGGGTATCGATGTGCGGCTCAAGCGCATCGTAGGCGTAAGGCAATGCAGGCAAGGTATGTGGCATTAGTGAATTCCTTGTTGGAAGGCTTGGGGGATCACGGGGTCCTGGCCAGCCAGCACACCGGACTGCGGTTCCTGTCGGTACAGCAGCCGTTCGGTGCGTGGGTACTGGCCGTACTCACTGATGAAGCTCAAGAGTTCGGTGTAGGTCTTGCCGCTCTGGCGCAGCGCCGCCTCGCGCAATGGCTCGGGCAGGCGCGGGTCCTGGCTCGCGCTCAGCAGCCGCTGATGGATCGCACAGAGATACTCGGCGCTCTCCTGCGGCTGCTTCAGACGCAGATGAAGGTCCGCCAGGTTGTGATGGGAAATCACGCAAGCGGCCACCGCTTCGTTGGCGTCATGCCAGCGCTCGAAAAGCACCTGGGCCAAGGCCAGGGCCTGCAGGTACAGCTCGCGGGCATCGACCAGATCCCCTTGGTTGAACAGGCGGTTGGCAATCTCGGTGGTACGTTTCCAGTGCTGCATGGCGAACCTCCAAAGCGGTGGGCGGTATCAGATACCGCCGGCGGTGAGCTTTTCCGGATCCAGCAGGACTTCCAGCTGGGTACGCGACAGCTCGGTGTGTTCCTGGGCTACGTCGATGATCGGACGCCCCTGCTTGTAGGCGGTCTTGGCGATTTCCGCGGCCTTCTGGTAGCCGATGATCGGGTTCAGCGCGGTCACCAGGATCGGGTTGCGGGCCAGGGCTTCCTTGAGCTTCGGCTCGTTGACCTTGAAGCTGGCGATGGCCTTGTCGGCCAGCAGGCGGCTGACATTGGCCATCAGCTCGATGCTTTCCAGCAGGTTGCGGGCGATGACCGGCAGCATCACGTTCAGCTCGAAGTTGCCCGACTGACCGGCAACGGCGATGGTGGCGTCATTGCCGATGACCTGGGCCGCAACCATGGCGGTGGCTTCCGGAATCACCGGGTTGACCTTGCCCGGCATGATCGAGGAGCCCGGCTGCAGGCCTTCCAGTTCGATTTCGCCGAGGCCGGCCAGCGGGCCGGAGTTCATCCAGCGCAGGTCGTTGGCGATCTTCATCAGCGCCACGGCAGTCGCCTTGAGCTGGCCGGATACGGCCACGGCGGTGTCCTGGGAGCCGATCAGGGCGAACAGGTTCTCGCCCGGCACGAAATCGACCTGGGTCAGGCCACTCAGTTGCTTGGCGAACAATGCGGAGAATTGCGGGTGGGCGTTGATCCCGGTACCGACCGCAGTACCACCCTGGGCCAGGGCCTGCAGGGCAGGCAGGGTGTCTTGCAGATGGCCGATGCTGGCCTTGATCTGCTGCGCCCAGCCACCGAGCACCTGGCTCATGCGCACCGGCATGGCGTCCATCAGGTGGGTGCGGCCGGTCTTGACGAACGGATGCACCTGCTCGGCCTTGGCCTCGATCACCTTGACCAGGTGATTCAGCGCCGGCAGCAGTTGCTCGTGCAGGGCCAGCGCGGCACTGACGTGGATGGTGGTGGGGATGATGTCGTTGCTGCTCTGGCCACAGTTGACGTGATCGTTAGGGTTGACCTTGTCATTGGCGACGCGGCTGGCGAGGGTCGCGATCACCTCGTTGGCGTTCATGTTCGAGCTGGTGCCGGAGCCGGTCTGGAACACGTCCACCGGGAAGTGCTGCATGAAGTCGCTCGCCAGCAGTTGCTCCACTGCCGCGACGATCGCCTCGCCCTGGGCCGGGGTCACCTGCTCCAGTTGCACGTTGGCCTTGGCAGCAGCGGCCTTGGCCAGCAGCAAGGCACGGATGAACTGCTTCGGCATGGGTTGCTGGCTGACCGGGAAGTTGTTGACCGCGCGCTGGGTCTGGGCACCGTACAGGGCCTCGGCCGGCACCTGCAGTTCACCCATGCTGTCACGCTCGATACGGGTATTACTCATCATCAAGTCCTTGCATCAGTTCAGCGGAAGAAATCGAAGGCAACAGCGTGCAGTTCGCCAGTTGCAGGGCCAGCGGCTGCCAGCGCTGGCCTTGCTCGCCGCCATCGAGCTTGCGCAGCTGCAGCAGCGGGCGCCATGCCTGGTCCAGGCACAGGCAGCGCCAATGCCACGGCAACATGCGGTCGCAGGCGGTATCGAGCAGAAGACGGAAAGAAGTGAGGGCGACGGTCCACGCCGAGGTATCGGTGCAGCAGACCAGGTAGCGTCCTTCGGCCAGGTAGTGTTCGATCAGACGCGGCTCGTCGGGCTCGAGCGCGCAACGAATACGCCGGCTCAGCCAGCGCCAGTTTTCGAGATAGGGCAGTTCGTGAAGGACGGATTTCATGGAATGAACATCATCGCTCAGATAATGATATTCATTATTAATTGATAAATAGAATCAGTACAAGCCTCAAGCTTTAAGCTGCAAAAAAAGCGCGCTGCGTGACGGCTGGTTTTTTCGCCTGAAAAACAAAAGCCCGGCATCAAGGCCGGGCTTTTGGATAACGCGATAGTGACGGTGATCAGCTACCTGCGACGGTCATCTTCTCAATCAGGATCGAACCCGTGTGGATATTGCTACGAGTTTCAAGATCGCTGCCGATGGCGACAATCTGCTGGAACATGTCCTTCATATTCCCGGCGATCGTCACTTCCTGTACGGCGAACTGGATCTCGCCGTTTTCCACCCAGTAGCCTGCCGCGCCGCGGGAATAGTCGCCGGTCACCATGTTGAGGCCGTGCCCCATCAGCTCGGTTACCAGCAAGCCACGACCCATGCGCCGGATCAGCGCGGCCTGGTCCTCGACGCCGTGGGTGACGAACAGGTTGTGTACGCCACCGGCATTCGCGGTGCTCGGCAGGCCAAGCTTGCGCCCGGAGTAGGTGCCCAGTACGTAGGAAACCAATTGGCCATTTTCGACGAACGGCTTGGCGTAGGTGGCCAGGCCATCGCCATCGAATGCGGCGCTACCCAGTGCACGGGGCAGGTGCGGACGTTCATCGAGGGTCAGCCAGGTCGGGAACAGACGCTGACCGATGGTGCCTTCCAGGAACGACGATTTGCGATACAGGTTGCCGCCGGAAATCGCCGACAGGAAACTGCCGAACAGACCACCGGCCAGCTCCGCCGAGAACAGCACCGGCACTTCGCAGGTCGGCACCGGGCGCGCCCCTAGGCGACTGGCGGCACGCTGGGCGGCGCGGATACCGATGGAACGCGGATCTGCCAGCAACTCGCCCTGGCGATTCACGTCATACCAGTAGTCCCGCTGCATCTGCCCATCGCCCTCGGCGATCATCACGCAGCTCAGGCTGTGACGGGTCGAGGCGTAGCCACCGATGAAGCCGTTGCTGTTGCCGTAGACGCGGCAGCCCTGGTGGGTATTGAGGGTGGTGCCGTCGGCGTTCTTGATCCGCGGATCGGCGTCGAACGCTGCGGCCTCGCAGGCCAGGGCTTTCTCGATGGCCTGCTCCGGGGTGATATCCCAGGCGTGATACAGGTCGAAGTCCGGCAGGTCCCGGGCCATCAGCGCCGGATCGGCCAGCCCCGAGCAGTCGTCCTCGGAGGTGTGCTTGGCAATGGCCAGCGCTGCGGCGACGGTCTCGCGGATCGCCTCGCTGCCGCTGGCGGAAGTGCTGGCCGAGCCCTTGCGCTGGCCAACGTAGAGGGTGATGCCAAAGCCCTGGTCGCGGTTGAATTCCACCGTTTCCACTTCACGCTGGCGCACCGAGGTCGACAACCCCTGCTCCAGGGATACTGCCACCTCGCACGCACTGGCGCCCTGGCGTTTCGCCTCGGCGATGATCTGCTCGACCTGCTCCTGCAAGGCCGGCAGGGCTTGCGGACCTACGCTCTGGACTGCACTCATGGTTTTCTCCACTCAAATTCTACGTTCGGCGCGGGCCGGCGATTTGCGACCGGGCCGGACAAGCGGCCCCCGACTGGTTATCATGGCGGCGTTTCTCAGCGGACTGCCCCCATGGTTGATTCTTACGACGACGCCTTCGATGGCGAAAAAAGCAAAACCCAGATCAAGCGCGAACTTCAGGCCTTGGTCGACATGGGCGAGCGCCTTACCACGCTCAAGCCCGACACCCTGGCCAAACTGCCCCTGACCGACGAGCTGCGCAAGGCGCTCGAAGAGCACAAGCGGCATACGGCCAACGAGGCCAAGCGCCGTCACCGTTCGTTCATCGGCAAACTGATGCGCGACCAGGATCTCGACGCCATCAATGCCCTGCTTGACCAGCTGGACGCCTCATCGCGCCAGTACAACGAGCGCTTCCACAACCTCGAACGCTGGCGCGACCGCCTGATCGGTGGAACCGACGATGTCCTGGAGAAGTTCGTCCAGGAATACCCGGAAGCCGATCGCCAGCAACTGCGCTCGCTGATCCGCCAGGCCCAGCACGAGGCCAAGACCAACAAGCCGCCAAGTGCCGCGCGCAAGATCTTCAAGTACATCCGCGACCTCGACGAGAGCCAGCGCGGCCTGCGCTGATCCACGCTACCAGGCGGGCACCCTGCCCGCCCGGTGTCTTTCTCATGCGCCCGTGCCACCCACGGTGATCGCATCGATCTTCAGGGTCGGCTGGCCCACGCCAACCGGCACCGACTGCCCATCCTTGCCGCACGTGCCCACGCCACTGTCCAGGGCCAGGTCGTTGCCGACCATGGACACCCGGCTCATGGCTTCCGGACCATTGCCAATCAGGGTCGCACCCTTGACCGGGGCGGTGATCTTGCCGTCCTCGATCAGGTACGCCTCGCTGGTGGAGAAGACGAACTTGCCGCTGGTGATATCCACCTGGCCGCCGCCCAGGTTGGCGCAGTACAGACCGCGTTTGACCGAGGCGATGATCTCCGCCGGGTCGCTCTCACCGGCGCGCATGTAGGTGTTGGTCATGCGCGGCATCGGCAGGTGCGCGTACGACTCGCGGCGCCCGTTGCCGGTGACCGCCATGCCCATCAGGCGGGCATTGAGCTTGTCCTGCATGTAGCCGACCAGCTTGCCGTTCTCGATCAGGGTGGTGCATTCGGTCGGCGTACCTTCGTCGTCGACGCTCAGCGAGCCACGACGATCCTTGAGGGTGCCGTCATCGACGATGGTGCACAGGCTCGACGCAACCATCTCGCCGATGCGCCCGCTGTAGGCCGAACTGCCCTTGCGATTGAAGTCGCCTTCCAGGCCGTGGCCGACCGCTTCATGCAGCAATACACCAGACCAGCCCGAACCCAGCACCACCGGCAGCGTACCCGCCGGGGCCGGCACTGCCTCCAGGTTGACCAGGGCCTGACGCAGCGCCTCGCGGGCGTAGCCCATGACCCGATCTTCACTGAAATAGCGGTAATCGGTGCGCCCACCGCCACCATGACCACCGCGCTCGCGACGGCCATTCTGCTCGACGATCACGCTGACACTGAAACGCACCAGCGGCCGCACATCCGCAGCCAGGCTGCCATCGGCGGCAGCGATCAGGATGCGCTCCCAGACCCCGGCCATGCTCACGCTGACCTGCTGGATACGCGGGTCGAGGGCTCGGGTGGCAGCATCGACGCGCTTGAGCAGATCGACCTTCTCGGCCCGGCTCATGACTTCCAGCGGATTGTCCGCCGCATACAGCGGCGTAATCGCCTGGCTCTTGAATGCCTGCACCGTGCCGTTCTGCCCGGCCCGGGAAATCGAGCGGGCAGCCTGTGCCGCAGCGCTCAGGGCTTCGAGGTTGATCGCGTTACTGTAGGCGAAGCCGGTCTTTTCGCCGGACTGGGCGCGCACGCCCACGCCCTGGTCGAGGTTGAAGCTGCCTTCCTTGACGATGCCGTCCTCCAGCGCCCAGGACTCCGAGATCTGGCCCTGGAAATACAGGTCGGCCGCGTCGATGCCCGGACCGGCCAACTCGCCCAGCACGCTCTGCAGGCTGTCGAAGGTCAGGTCGCCGGGGGCCAGCAGTTGCTCGCTGACGCTTGTTAACAACTCGCTCATAGTCACTCCGAGGTGTGCGCGGGCCGCAAGGCGTCCCGCGAGAAAAAGCGCCGGTGCAAGGTCACCGGCATCCGCGCCCGTATGGACGACTGTTCTGCGCTGTCGCGCGTGGCCAGCAGCACCGCCTCGCCACGGGCCTGTTCGGCGAGGATCCGCCCCCAGGGGTCGACGATCGCCGCCTGACCGTGGGTTTCACGCGGCCCCGGATGCATCCCGCCCTGGGCAGCAGCCAGCACATAGCATTGGGTTTCGATGGCGCGAGCGCGGATCAGCACTTCCCAGTGCGCCGCACCGGTGACGGCGGTAAAGGCCGCCGGCGCCGTGATCAGTTCCGCCCCCGCTTCGCGCAGGGCGCTGTACAACTCGGGGAAACGCAGGTCGTAGCAAACCGTCAATCCAAGCTTGCCCACCGGCGTATCGGCCACCACCACATTGGCACCGTGGGCGTAGTCATCGGACTCGCGATAGCGGCCACGGCTGTCGGCGACATCCACGTCGAACAAATGCAATTTGTCGTAGCGGGCAACCAGCTCGCCGTGCTCGTCCACCAGCAGGGAGCAGGCATGGGCTTTGGCCTCGGGCCGATCGACGGGCGGCAACGGCAGGGTGCCCGCCACGATCCATAACCTGAGGTCGCGGGCGGTCTGTTTCAACCAGGGCAGGATCGGCCCTTCGCCGCGGGCTTCGGTCAGGCCGATGGCAGCGCTGTCGCGACGGCCCATGGCGGCGAAGTTTTCCGGCAGGACGGCAAGCCGGGCGCCCTGCTCCGCCGCCTGCTCCAGCAACGCGCGGGCGCGGGCCAGGTTGGCGGCGATATCGTCCTGGCTGATCATCTGAATGACGGCGAAAGTCATGGCCACGCTCTATCTGGACTTATCGAAAGGTTTCACAAAAGTAATCTTAGGCTCTTTCACCGGGCCTTCGACCCGATAGTTGACGCTGGCGTAACGCGCCACCCGGTCGCCCAGCAGCTTGTCCACCAGGAACAGGGCGCCACCGACGGCAGGCGCGCCAACAATCAACGCCGCCAGCGGCAGGTTGTTGGTCACCGGCAAGGTCACCATCAGGTTGGCCGCGACCCGGTCACGAACCAGGTCGAGCGTGCCTTCCAGCTCGAAATTGCTCGACGGCCCGGTCACGGTAATCGGCTCACGGGTCACATAGACGCCTTCGCTGGCCGCCAGTACGCCCTTGACCCGGTCGTAGCTCAGGCCCTTGCCCAGCAGATCGGAGAAGTCCAGGCGCAGACGGCGGCCGATGGAGTTGAAGTTAAGCAGGCCGAACACCCGCAGGGCCTGGGCGCTGGCGTCGACTTCGACGATCTGTCCGTCGCGCAGCGAGGCATCCATGCTCCCCGAGAAGCGCTTGAGGCTGACCCAGGCCGGCGACCCCTGCCAGCGACCATCGGCATCCATATGGAACTCGCGACTGGTCACCGTAGGTGCGAAGCCCCAGGCCTTGAGCACATCCCCCAGATTGCCGCCTTGCAGGCGTCCCTTGTACCAACTGCTGCTCGCCCCCGGCACGCCTTCCCAACCGGCGGAACCATCGATAGCCAGGCCCTTGAGGTTGAGATCGAGCTCATTGAACACCACCCCCTTGCCGGTGGGGCGCAGCTTGAGGGACAGGCTACCCATCAGGTCATCGCCGCGGAACAGCTTGCCGATGCTCACATCCACGGCCGGGACCTTGCGCGGGTCGGTATCGGCCAGTGGGTCCGGCGCTTCCGGCGCGCTCTCCTCGGCGGGATCGGCGGGCGGCAGGCGCAGGGTCGGCAGGTCGACGACGATGGGCGCAGCCTTGGCGTCGGGGATCCGTGCATTGCCGATGACTTCCTGGCTATCCAGGCGCAGCCCCCAGTTGTCGTTGTTGCGGTCCAGGCGCACTACGGCCTGGTTCAGTTCGAAGTTGTAGGCCTTGATCTTGCCGACGCTCAGGTCCACGCCACGGAGAATCTGCCGGGCACTGCCACCCGGGTCGTCACCGGTGTAGTTGCCAGCCTTGCCCTGCCAGTCCGCCAGGTCCACCTCGGCCACCTTGCCGCGAACCCGCAACCCCTGGCTCGTCGGCAATTGCACAGCACCTCCACCAAGCACCAGCTCACCGCGCACCTGCTCGGTCTTGCCGGCCGGGGCGGCCATGGCCAGGCTGGCCAGGCTGTCATAGGTCGCATCGATGCGCCGCTCGCTACCGCCCAGGTTCATGCGGAACTGGCTGCTACGGGTCTCGCCGGCCACCTTGCCGAAAGGCGCTGGCAGGTCGATGAGCAGGCCCTTGAGGTTGGAGTCGACACTGATCAGGTTGTCCCTGCCCAGCACCACCTGCAATTGATAGGGCAGTTCGCCGGACACCGGCAGAGGCTGGTTGAACTGCAACCAATCGGTCAGGGATTTCAGGGCAATCTGGCCCTTGGCGACGACCCGGGTCTGCAACTGGCCCGGCTTGCCTTCGGCGAAGATCTCCGCCGTCACCGGCTTGCCGAATGCCACGGTGCTGATGTTCTTGCCGCTGAGTCCCTGGTCCAGGTCGAAACGGAAATCGCCCTTGAGTGCGCTGAGTTCGAGCACCGGTTCGCTGATCTTCAAGCGCGACTGCTCGGTTCGGAAATCCACCACAACCTTGGGCTCAATCCCGTGGGCCAGGGGGATATCCAGTTTCAGCGAGCCTTGCAGGTCACCCTCACCTTCCCAGCCTGCAAAGGTCGGGCCGGTGCCGATCGGCGCCTCCTGCAGGATCTTCACGCCGTCGGCGAGGGTCCCGTCGAAGTCGCCATCGACCAGCAGATGGCTGTGTTCGCCCGCCGGAACATGGGGGATATCCACCAGCACATCGCTGACCTTGGTGTTGAGCATCTGCCCGGTGCTGGCCTTGATCCGCACACCGTGGTCATCGATGAACACGTCACCATCGACCTGGGTCAGTTGCGGCCAGCCCGGCTGGAAGTCGAGGTCGGCATCACGCACCTTGAAGAACAGGCTGATGCTACGGGCATGGTCCGGCGCGCCGTGGTTCAGCGAACCCTGGTACTGGAAATAACCTTCGTCCACCGCGCCCTTGAGGATCGCGGTGCGCAGCCAGTGATCGACATCCGGGCTGAGCACTTCCGGCAGGTACTTGCCGGTATAGCGACCATCGCCGTCGACCATGCCGACCCGCAGGTCCATATAGTCCTCATGTCCGGGGGCGAGGTGGATCCGGATCAGGAAGTCGCCGGCGATCTTGCCCTCTTCACCCAGAACCTTGAGATAAGGCGCGATCAGGGTGAAGGTTTCCTTGTCCAGTTTCCAGGTCAGCCGCGCGTTGGCTTTCAGGTAGTGCCAGGGATCGGCGAAGATCGGCACCAGATGCAGCATGAATTTCTCGGTATCCAGGCGCAGTTCGCCATGCCCGAGGTCACCGCTGATACTGCCGCTGACATTGCCGGCCGCCGGAGCGCCGTGATAGGCGTCGAAGCCGACCCGATCGAGGTTGGCGGCAAAGCTGAACATGCGATCCCCCTCGACCTGGGGGCGCACTTCGAGCAGGACGTTGCGCAGCCCCCCGGTGACCTTGAGGCCATCGACCACCGCCATCGCCGGCTTGGGCAACGGACCAAGCGCCTGGATCAGCGGGGTCAACGGGGTCAGATCGATACGATCGGCCTGGATCTTCCAGAGCTCGCCATCCTGCTCGGCACCCGACTGGCTGATCTGGACGTGGGATTCCCAGCGGGTTTCACCGAGATTCATGGCCAGCGAATCCAGGGTCAGTTGGAGGCCTTCATCACCGCGCCGCAGCCAGGCATTGAGGGCCAGGTTTTCTATCTTCACCGGCTTGCGTTCGGCATAGGCGCCCTGCAATTGCGGGGCGTTCAAACGCAGCGTGGCGCTTTGCACCTTGCCCTTGCCCCAGTCCAGCCAGACTTCGCCACCAGCACGCAGTTCGGGCAGTTGCCATTGACCCAGCAGGCGCGCCGGCAGCCATTTCGCCCAGTCGCTTTGCGGCAGGCTGGCATAGGCTTCGATTTCGCCATCACGCCATTTCGCCGGGCGGATCCGGCTTTTCAGGCTGATGGCCAGGGGCTGGCCGTCGGGCAGGGTCATGCGTGCGTCGAGGCGCTGACGCACGCTGCCGGTCTGCAGGCTCAGGCCGACATAGGTCAGGGTCATGGGGTCGTGGTCGAAGGGCTCCAGGGTGATCTGGCTGTCGAGCAGCGAGACCCGGGAGACGATCTGCATGCGCCGCAACGCCTGTTCGACATCCAGTGGCTGGTCGTCGTCCTGCATCGGCAGGCCCTTCAGCGTCCACTTGCCGCTTTCGTCTTCATGCAGGTTGAGCTGCAGGCCGCCCAGTTCGACGCGGGCCAGGCGCACCTCGCGGGCCATCAGGCTGGCCCACAGGTCCGGGACCACCTTGACCGCATCCAGACGCAGGGCCGAGGCGCCCTCGCCCACCTGCACATCACGCACCACGAGAATCGGTGCCAAACCACTCCAGCGCCCTTCCAGCGCCCCGACATGCACCGGCAGACCCAGGCTTTCCTCGGCCTTGGCCTGGACGTCGCTACGGTATTCGGCAACCAGCGGGATGAGCTCGCGGCCCAGGCTGACATAGAGCGCAACCAGCACCGCGAGTAATGCGCAGGTGCCCAGTCCCCAGCGGGTCAAGGCAGCCAGAACGCGGATCAGACGCTCCATTGCTGTGGCCCCCCGAGTCGTCCATTAACTATGGCCCGACATGCAGGGATTGCCACCATCAAGGGTTCAGGGCAAGTCAGAGCAGCACCACATCGTATTGTTCCTGGGAATACATGGACTCCACCTGGAAGCGGATGGTTCGCCCGATAAAGGCTTCGAGTTCGGCGACATTCCCCGACTCTTCGTCCAGCAGGCGGTCCACGACCTTTTGATTGGCCAGCACTCTATACCCTTCGGCCTGGTACGCCCGCGCCTCGCGAAGGATTTCCCTGAATATCTCGTAGCAGACTGTTTCAGGGGTCTTCAGCTTGCCGCGTCCCTGGCAGCAGATGCACGGCTCGCAGAGCACCTGCTCGAGGCTTTCGCGGGTGCGCTTGCGGGTCATCTGCACCAGGCCCAGTTCGGTCAGGCCGATGATGTTGGTCTTGGCGTGATCGCGCTCAAGCTGCTTTTCCAGGGTACGCAGGACCTGGCGCTGATGCTCTTCGTCTTCCATGTCGATGAAGTCGATGATGATGATCCCGCCGATATTGCGCAGGCGCAGTTGCCGGGCAATGGCGGTGGCCGCTTCGAGGTTGGTCTTGAAGATGGTCTCTTCGAGGTTGCGATGGCCAACGAACGCGCCGGTGTTCACGTCGATGGTGGTCATGGCCTCGGCCGGGTCCACCACCAGGTAGCCGCCGGACTTGAGCGGCACCTTGCGCTCCAGCGCGCGCTGGATTTCATCCTCGACGCCATAGAGGTCGAAGATCGGTCGCTCGCCCGGATAGTGCTCCAGGCGATCGGCGATCTCCGGCATCAGTTCGGCGACGAACTGCGTGGTTTTCTGGAAGGTTTCCCGGGAATCGATACGGATCTTCTCGATCTTCGGATTGACCAGGTCGCGCAGGGTGCGCAGGGCCAGGCCGAGGTCCTCGTAGATTTCCGTGGGGGCGCCGACGGTCTTGATCTGGGTACCGATCTGGTCCCAGAGACGGCGCAGGTAGCGGATATCCATGAGGATCTCTTCAGCCCCTGCACCTTCCGCCGCGGTGCGCAGGATGAAGCCACCGGAATCCTGGATGTTCTCCTGGGCCACGCAATCGCTGACCACCTGCTTGAGACGCTCGCGCTCGGCTTCATCCTCGATCTTCAGGGAAATGCCGACATGCTTGGTGCGCGGCATGTACACCAGGTAGCGCGAGGGAATCGACAACTGGGTGGTCAGGCGTGCGCCCTTGGAACCGATCGGGTCCTTGGTCACCTGCACCACCAGGCTCTGGCCCTCGTGAACCAGGGCACTGATGCTCTCCACCGTGGTGCCTTCGCGCAGGGAGATTTCAGAAGCATGGATGAAGGCGGCACGATCCAGGCCGATATCGACGAACGCCGCCTGCATGCCCGGCAGCACCCGCACCACCTTGCCCTTGTAGATATTGCCGACGATACCCCGGCGCTGCGTCCGTTCGACATGGACTTCCTGAAGGACGCCGTTTTCCACCACCGCCACGCGGGATTCCATCGGGGTGATGTTGATCAGAATCTCTTCACTCATGGCAGGCTCTCGTCAAAGGGGCTTCAGGTAATCATGGATCGCCCGTCAGTGGCTGGCGAGCGATAAAGCTTGCGGTACTTCCTCACTCTGCGTCCGGCACACCCTGCCAGCAAGGAATGCCGAAGCGCGCCAGCAACTCGGCAGTTTCCGCAAGCGGCAGGCCGACCACAGCCGAATAGCTGCCCTGCAGGCCCTGCACGAAGACGGCACCAAGGCCCTGGATGGCGTAGGCGCCGGCCTTGTCCTGCGGCTCACCGCTGGCCCAGTAGGCGCGGGCCTGGCTTTCGCTGATGGGATTGAAGGAAACGTGGCTGCTGATGCACAGGCTTTCCGTGCGCTGGCCATCGGTAACGGCGACTGCGGTCAGCACCTCGTGCTCGCGCCCGGACAATGCAGCCAGCATGGCCAGGGCGTCATCGCGGTCAACCGGCTTGCCGAGAATACGGCCATCGAGCACCACCGCCGTGTCGGCCCCCAGCACGGCCAGTGGCTCGCTCACCCCGCTGGCAGCCAGCAAGGCCAGGCCGGCGGCGGCCTTGCCGCGGGCCAGACGCTCGACATAGGCGCCAGCCGGCTCGCCGGCCAGCGCTGTTTCGTCGATGGAGGCGCTGACGATAGTGAAGGGAACGCCAATCTGGGTCAGCAGTTCACGGCGGCGCGGCGAACCGGAGGCCAGGTACAGCGGGGTCATCTTGACTACTCCCTGTCAGCGTCGAGAAACGGTGGTTCAGTAGATGCTCAAGCGGCTGCGCAGACCGCGCAGACCGAAGCTGATCCATGGCCAGAGCAAGGCACTGGTGACCGCCGGCCAGACCAGCGCCAGGGTCGGCTGGCGATTGCCGGTCAGCGCACTGAGCCACAACTGGACCAGTTGCGCGACGCCGAACACCACCAGGATGGTCAGGCTCTGCTGCCACATCGGGAACATGCGCAGGCGTTGCTGCAGGCTCAGCACGAGGAAGGTGATCAGGGTCAGGACCAGGGCGTTCTGTCCGAGCAACGTGCCGTAGAGCACGTCCTCGCACAGGCCGAGGGCGAAGGCCGTGGTCATGCCGATCTTGTGCGGCAGGTTCAAGGTCCAGAAGGCCAGCAGCAGGGCCAGCCACAGGGGACGGAAAATATCCATGAACGGCGGCATCGGCCATACGCTGAGCAGCAGGCCGATCAGGAAGGTCAGCCAGACCACCCAACCGTTCTTGCCGTGGGTACTGACCATCAGTGTCTCTCCCGGGAAGGTGTGCTGGCCGTGCCTGGCGCAACGGGGGCGGCAGCCGCAGCGGGCGTGGCCGCTGGAGCCGGTGAAGTGGCCGGGGTGGCCGGAGCGGCCGGGGTGATAGCGGGCGTCGCCGGAGCTGGCGCCGGGTGTGCCGGATCGGCAGACGGCGCCGGTGGGCCAGCGTGCTCCGCTTCCTGTGCCTTGACTGCATCATTGGCGCGCTCTTCCGGCGTGCGGCCATCGGAGAACACCAGCAGCAGATAGCGGCTGCGGTTGAGCGCGGCCGTCGGCACGGCACGGACGATGGCGAACGGCTGGCCGGAGTCGTGGATCACTTCCTTGACCGTGGCCACTGGATAGCCTGCCGGGAAGCGCTGCCCAAGGCCGGAGCTGACCAGCAGGTCGCCTTCCTTGATATCGGCGGTGTCGGCGACATGGCGCAGCTCCAGGCGTTCCGGGTTGCCGGTACCGCTGGCGATGGCGCGCAGGCCGTTGCGGTTGACCTGCACCGGGATGCTGTGGGTGGTATCGGTGAGCAGCAGCACCCGCGAGGTGTACGGCATCAGCTCGACCACCTGGCCCATCAGGCCACGGGCATCCAGCACCGGCTGGCCGAGGACCACGCCGTCATGCTCGCCCTTGTTGATCAGGATGCGATGGGTGAAGGGGTTCGGATCCATGCCGATCAGCTCGGCAACCTCGACCTTCTCGTTGACCAGCGCCGAGGAGTTGAGCAACTCGCGCAGACGCACGTTCTGCTCGGTCAACGCCGCCAGCTTCTGCAGGCGGCCTTGCAGGAGCAGGGCTTCGGTCTTGAGTTTCTCGTTTTCCGCGATCAGCTCGGTACGGCTGCCAAACTGGCTGGCCACACCTTGCCACAGCCGCACCGGCAGGTCGGTGATGGCATAGGACTGCATCAGCACCAGGGACATCTGGCTGCGCACGGGTTTGAGTATGGTGAAACGGGCATCGACCACCATCAGGGCGATCGACAGCACCACCAGAACGAGCAGGCGCACGCCCAGCGACGGGCCTTTGGCAAAAAGCGGTTTAATGGGCCGCTCCTCGTGGACGACGGTTCAGCAGGTCATTCATAAGGCAACGCACCGGCCTGGCTTGCGGATGGGTGGAATCGGCGCCCGGACGGACGCCGACCCGGTTTCGGGCAGCACTGCGCAGGCTAGCCGAAATCCGGGCGACAGGAAGGCAATCCGGCGAATCACTCGCTGGAGAGCAGGTCCATGGTGTGCTTGTCCATCATTTCCAGGGCGCGACCGCCGCCACGGGCGACACAGGTCAGCGGATCCTCGGCGACGATCACCGGCAGGCCGGTTTCCTGGGCCAGCAGCTTGTCTAGGTCGCGCAGCAGGGCGCCACCACCGGTCAGCACCAGGCCACGCTCGGCGATGTCCGAAGCCAGCTCGGGAGGCGATTGCTCCAGGGCGCTCTTGACCGCCTGGACGATGGTCGCCAGGGATTCCTGCAGGGCTTCCAGGACTTCGTTGGAATTCAGGGTGAAGGCACGTGGCACGCCTTCGGCCAGGTTACGGCCGCGGACGTCGACTTCGCGCACTTCGCCGCCCGGGTAGGCGGTACCGATTTCCTGCTTGATGCGCTCGGCGGTGGATTCGCCGATCAGGCTGCCGTAGTTGCGGCGCACGTAGGTGACGATGGCTTCGTCGAAGCGGTCGCCGCCGACGCGGACGGATTCGGCATAGACCACGCCGTTCAGGGAGATCAGGGCGATTTCGGTGGTACCACCACCGATATCGACGACCATCGAACCGCGGGCTTCTTCGACCGGCAGGCCGGCACCGATGGCAGCGGCCATCGGTTCTTCGATCAGGAACACTTCACGGGCACCGGCGCCCAGGGCCGATTCACGGATGGCACGGCGCTCGACCTGGGTCGACTTGCACGGCACGCAGATCAGCACGCGCGGGCTCGGCTGCAGGAAGCTGTTCTCGTGAACCTTGTTGATGAAGTACTGGAGCATCTTTTCGCAGACGCTGAAGTCGGCGATCACGCCGTCCTTCATCGGACGAATGGCAGCAATGTTGCCCGGGGTACGCCCGAGCATGCGCTTGGCTTCGGTACCGACCGCGACGACACTTTTCTGGTTGCCGTGGGTACGAATGGCCACGACGGAGGGCTCATTCAGGACGATACCGCGCTCACGCACGTAGATAAGGGTGTTGGCAGTGCCCAGGTCGATGGAAAGATCGCTGGAAAACATGCCACGCAGTTTCTTGAACATGGGAAAGGGACCCTGGCAACGCGTGGGTAAAAAAGTGCGGCAAACTCTAACAATGGCGGGGATTTTGGGCAAGGCGCCAATATGTTAAATTGGCGGTTTTTCCGAGCAGGCCAGCACACGATCGGGCCTTATGACCGCGTGTCTGCCGGCATGTTCCTCATCCCGGACAATTCCGTTTTTTCCCAGGAGATCCCCATGGCGCTTGAACGCAGCGACGTGGAAAAGATCGCCCATCTGGCCCGTCTGGGCCTGGACGAGGCCGATCTGCCACGCACCACCGACGCACTCAACAGCATTCTGGGCCTGGTCGACCAGATGCAGGCGGTCGACACCACCGGCATCGAACCTCTGGCCCACCCTCTGGAAGCCAGTCAGCGCCTGCGCGCCGACGTTGTAACAGAAAGCAACCAACGCGACCGCTACCAGGCCATCGCCCCGGCGACGGACAGCGGCCTGTACCTGGTTCCGAAAGTCATCGAGTAAGGGAATAGCGCCAGCATGCATCAACTTACCCTGGCCGAGATCGCCCGTGGCCTCGCCGACAAATCGTTTTCCGCCGAAGAGCTGACCCGCGCGCTGCTGCAGCGCATCCACCAGCTCGATCCGCAACTCAACAGCTTCATCAGCGTCACCGACGAGCTGGCCATCAGCCAGGCCAAGGCCGCCGATGCCCGTCGCGCTGCCGGCGAGAATGGCGCCCTGCTCGGCGCGCCGATCGCCCACAAGGACCTGTTCTGCACCCAGGGCGTACGCACCAGCTGCGGCTCGAAGATGCTCGACTCGTTCACCGCGCCCTATGACGCCACCGTGGTCGCCAAACTGGCCGAAGCCGGCGCCGTGACCCTGGGCAAGACCAACATGGACGAGTTCGCCATGGGTTCGGCCAACGAATCCAGCCACTACGGCGCGGTGAAGAACCCATGGAACCTGGAACACGTGCCAGGCGGTTCGTCCGGCGGTTCCGCCGCGGCCGTTGCCGCGCGCCTGCTGCCGGCCGCCACCGGCACCGACACCGGCGGCTCGATCCGCCAGCCTGCCGCCCTGACCAGCCTGACCGGCCTGAAACCGACCTACGGCCGGGTTTCGCGCTGGGGCATGATCGCCTACGCCTCCAGCCTCGACCAGGGCGGCCCGATGGCCCGTACCGCCGAGGACTGCGCCCTGCTCCTGCAAGGCATGGCCGGCTTCGATCCGAAGGACTCCACCAGCATCGACGAGCCGGTGCCCGACTACAGCACCAGCCTCAACGGCTCGCTGCAGGGCCTGCGCATCGGCCTGCCGAAGGAATACTTCGGCGCCGGTCTCGACCCGCGCATCGCCGACCTGGTCCAGGCCAGCGTCAAGGAGCTGGAAAAGCTCGGCGCGGTGATCAAGGAAATCAGCCTGCCGAACATGCAGCACGCGATCCCCGCGTACTACGTGATCGCCCCGGCCGAGGCTTCCTCCAACCTGTCGCGTTTCGACGGCGTGCGCTTCGGCTACCGCTGCGAAAACCCGAAGGACCTCACCGACCTGTACAAGCGCTCCCGCGGCGAAGGCTTCGGCAGTGAAGTGCAGCGGCGCATCATGGTCGGCACCTATGCCCTGTCGGCCGGCTACTACGACGCCTACTACCTGAAGGCGCAGAAGATCCGCCGCCTGATCAAGAACGACTTCATGGCCGCCTTCGAAGGCGTCGACGTGATCCTCGGCCCGACCACGCCGAACCTGGCCTGGAAGATCGGCGCCAAGAACGCCGACCCGGTCGCCGCCTACCTGGAAGACGTCTACACCATCACCGCCAACCTGGCCGGCCTGCCGGGCCTGTCGATGCCGGCTGGTTTCGTTGACGGCCTGCCGGTGGGCGTACAGCTGCTGGCCCCGTATTTCCAGGAAGGCCGCCTGCTCAACGTCGCGCACCAGTATCAGCAAGTGACTGACTGGCACACCCGCGCACCTAACGGTTTCTGAGGAGCAGACACATGCAATGGGAAGTTGTCATCGGGCTGGAGATTCATACCCAGCTCGCCACCCAGTCGAAGATTTTCTCCGGCAGCGCCACCACCTTCGGTTCCGAGCCGAACACCCAGGCCAGCCTGATCGACCTGGGCATGCCTGGCGTTCTGCCGGTGCTGAACCAGGAAGCGGTGCGCATGGCCTGCATGTTCGGCCTGGCGATCGACGCCGAGATCGGCCAGCACAACGTGTTCGCGCGCAAGAACTACTTCTACCCGGACCTGCCCAAGGGCTACCAGATCAGCCAGATGGAGCTGCCGATCGTCGGCAAGGGCCACCTGGACATCGCCCTTGAGGACGGCACCGTCAAGCGCATCGGCATCACCCGCGCGCACCTGGAAGAAGACGCCGGCAAGAGCCTGCACGAAGACTTCGCCGGTTCCAGCGGCATCGACCTGAACCGTGCCGGCACGCCGCTGCTGGAAATCGTTTCCGAACCGGAAATGCGCAGCGCCAAGGAAGCCGTGGCCTACGTCAAGGCGATCCACGCCCTGGTGCGCTACCTCGGCATCTGCGACGGCAACATGGCCGAAGGCTCGCTGCGTTGCGACTGCAACGTATCGATCCGGCCAAAAGGCCAGGCCGAGTTCGGCACCCGCTGCGAGATCAAGAACGTCAACTCGTTCCGCTTCATCGAGCGCGCGATCAACAGCGAAGTGCAGCGCCAGATCGAGCTGATCGAGGACGGCGGCAAGGTCATCCAGGAAACCCGCCTGTACGACCCGAACAAGGACGAGACCCGCTCCATGCGCAGCAAGGAGGAAGCCAACGACTACCGTTACTTCCCCGATCCGGACCTGCTGCCGGTGGTGATCGAGTCGGCGTACCTCGACGACCTGCGCGCCACCCTGCCGGAACTGCCGCCACAGAAGGTCGAGCGTTTCCAGAGCCAGTACGGCCTGTCAGCCTACGACGCCAACGTGCTGGCCTCCAGCCGCGAACAGGCGGAGTACTTCGAGAAGGTCGCGGCCATCGGCGGCGACGCCAAGCTGGCAGCCAACTGGGTCATGGTCGAACTGGGCAGCCTGCTGAACAAGCTGGGCGTCGAGATCGACCAGGCGCCAGTCACCGCCGAGCAACTGGGCGGCATGCTGCTGCGCATTCGCGACAACACCATCAGCGGCAAGATCGCCAAGACCGTGTTCGAGGCGATGGCCAATGGCGAGGGTGATGCCGACCAGATCATCAAGGACAAAGACCTGATCGTTGAGTCCGACAGCGGTGTCATCGAGAAGATTCTGGATGAGGTCCTCGCGGCCAATGCCGAGCAGCTTGAGCAATACCGGGCGGCGGACGAAGCCAAGCGGGGCAAGATGTTCGGCTTCTTCGTTGGCCAGGCTATGCGAGCCTCGAAGGGCAAGGCTGACCCGCAACAGGTGAACCAACTGCTCAAGAGCAAGCTCGAAGGGTAATTCCTTGAAGCGGGGCTGTCTTACGGGCCCCATCGCTGGCAAGCCAGCTCCCACAGGGTTCGCGGTGTATTCGGTCCCTGTGGGAGCTGGCTTGCCAGCGATTAGCCACCCCACGGAGCATCAGACATAAATGTGGCGTCCCCTAAGCGCCCTCGCGCTGTTCACCCTCCTCGCCGGCTGCGCCAGCCATTCCATCGACCCACGCGGCTACGATGAAACCGGCACCGCCTCTTTCTATGGCTCCCGCCACCACGGCAAACGCACCGCCAGCGGCGAACCCTTCGACCAGCACGGCCTGACCGCCGCCCATCGCACCCTGCCCTTCGGCACCCGGGTGCAGGTCACCAACCTGAAGAACGACCGCACCGTAGTGGTCCGCATCAACGACCGCGGCCCCCATACCCGTGGCCGCCTGATCGATCTTTCCAAAGCCGCCGCCCAGCAACTGGACATGATCCGTAGCGGAACGGCGCGAGTCCGGGTACAAAGCCTGAGCGACTGATCCTGTTTTCTGGAGCACGACCATTTTCGACCTGGCCGCTTTACCCACCTTCAGCCTGCTGCAACTGGCCAGCGGCCTGATCCTGCTGATTCTCGGCGCCGAACTGCTGGTGCGTGCCGCGCTGCGCATCGCTGCCAGCCTGCATGTGCGCCCGCTGATCATCGGCCTGAGCCTGGTGGCCTTCGGCAGCAGCGCGCCGCAACTGACCGTCAGCCTGCAGGCCGCCTACACCGGCGCCCCGGATGTAGCGGTGGGCAGCGTGATCGGCAGCAATATCTTCAATGTCCTGGTCATCCTCGGCCTCGCTGCCCTGATCATTCCCCTGCGAGTTTCGCGGCAACTGGTGCGCCTGGACATTCCGCTGATGATCGGCGCCAGCCTGCTGGTGTACCTGCTGGCGCTGAACGAAGTGATCGGGCGCTGGGAAGGCGCCCTGCTGCTGGCCGGGCTGGTGGCCTACCTGGCCATGCTCTGGCACCAGTCACGCCACCATGCGCGCACCTACCCGCCACCCAACCCGCGTGTCGACCGGGGTGTCGGCTTCTGGTTCGGCAGCGTGCTGCTGATGCTACTCGGCCTCGGCCTGCTCAGCCTGGCCGGGCACCTGCTGCTGGAGGCCGCCGTGGAGGTGGCCACCGACCTGGGCCTGTCGGAGCGGGTGATCGGCCTGACCGTGGTCGCCGTATGCACCTCACTGCCGGAACTGGCCACCTCGCTGATCGCCGCCATCCGCGGTGAACGGGAGATCGCCGTGGGCAACGTGATCGGCAGCAACCTGTTCAACCTGCTGGCGGTCCTTGGACTGACTGCCGTAGTGGCTCCGGCCCCGCTGTCCATTTCCCCCAACGCCCTGGATTTCGATTTGCCGGTGATGCTCGGCGTCGCCGTGCTGACCCTGCCGGTGTTCTATTCCGGCTACCGGGTCACCCGCGCCGAGGGCCTGGTGTTTCTTTGCCTGTATCTGGCCTACGGCCTGCACGTGGTGGCCTTCACCACCGGCATGCCGCTGGCCAACCGTTTGGAACAGCTGATGCTGTTCTATGTCTTGCCGGTGCTGGGGTTGTTGCTGACGTACACGACCCTGCGCGCCTGGCGCCGCCAACACTAAGGAAAACAACATGGGTGAGACGAAGAAAACCGGCGAACAGGTTCGCCGTCAGGTCATGGGCGATGTGTTCGTCGATCGCGCATTGGGCAATGCCACCGAGTTCACCGCGCCGCTGCAGGAATTCGTCAACGAGCATGCCTGGGGCAGCGTGTGGAGCCGCGAAGGCCTGCCGCTGAAGACCCGCAGCCTGATCACCCTGGCCGCCCTGACCGCGCTGAAATGCCCGCAGGAACTCAAGGGCCACGTGCGTGGAGCCCTGAATAATGGCTGTACGGTGGAAGAGATTCGCGAAGCCCTGCTGCATTGCGCAGTCTATGCGGGCGTGCCGGCGGCAATCGATGCGTTCCGCGCGGCCCAGGAAGTGATCGACGCCTGGCAACAGCAAGGCTGATCGACCACTCCCCGAACAGGGGTCGTCAGGCGTGACGACCCTTGGTCAGCCGGTAGACCACATAAAGCACGAACAGCCAGACCGGAATCAGCGCGACCGAGATACGCGTGTCCTCGCTAATCGCCATTACCACCAGGATGAAGGCAAGGAAGGCCAGGCACAGGTAGTTGGTCAGCGGATAGCCGAGGCTCTTGTAGAAGGTCTCATGCCCCTGCGCAGCCTTGGCCTGGCGGAACTTGAGGTGAGTGATGCTGATGATCCCCCAGTTGATCACCAGCGATGCGACCACCAGCGCCATCAGCAAGCCAAAGGCCTCACGCGGCATCAGGTAGTTGATGACCACGCACAACCCGGTGGCCAGCGCGGAAATGCCCAACGCCACCAGCGGCACGCCCTTGGCATTGACCTTGAGCAGCGACTTCGGCGCATCGCCCTGGGTAGCCAGGCCGAACAGCATGCGGCTGTTGCAGTACACGCAGCTGTTGTAGACCGACAGCGCAGCAGTCAGGACCACCAGGTTGAGCACGGTGGCCACGACGTTGGCGTCCAGATCGTGGAAGATCATCACGAACGGGCTGCTGCCATCGACGACCTTCTGCCACGGATACAGCGCCAGCAGCACAGCCAGGGCGCCCACGTAGAACAGCAGGATGCGGTAGATCACCTGGTTGGTCGCGCGCGGGATGCTGTGGCGCGGGTTATCGGCTTCTGCCGCAGTGATGCCCACCAGTTCCAGGCCGCCGAAGGAGAACATGATCACCGCCATGGCCAGCATCAGCCCGGTGACGCCTTTGGGGAAGAAGCCGCCGTGCTGCCACAGGTTGGCAACGCTGGCATCCGGGCCACCGTTGCCGCTGAACAGCAGGTAGCCACCGAAGCCGATCATGCCGAGGATGGCCGCCACCTTGATCAGGGCGAACCAGAACTCCATCTCGCCGAAAACCTTCACCTGGCTGACGTTCATCAGGTTGATGATGACGAAGAAGATCGCGGCCGTGGCCCAGGTCGGGAAGCCCGGCCACCAGTACTGGATGTACAGGCCAACGGCGGTCAGTTCGGCCATGCCCACCAGCACGTACAGCACCCAGTAGTTCCAGCCCGACATAAAGCCGGCGAACGGACCCCAGTAGCTGTGGGCGAAGTGGCTGAAGGTCCCGGAAACCGGCTCTTCAACGACCATCTCGCCGAGCTGGCGCATGATGAAGAAGGCGATCAGGCCGGCGATGGCGTAGCCCAGCAGCACCGAGGGACCGGCCATCTGGATGGTCTGGGCGATGCCGAGGAACAGCCCGGTGCCGATTGCGCCACCGAGGGCAATCAGCTGGATATGGCGATTTTTCAGGCCGCGATGCAAACGCTCGGGCGTGATCTGGTCTTGCATGAAGTGTCCTCAGAAGTAAGAGGCAGTGTTGATGTTGTTGTAAGGTCGCACAGGATCTAGATCCATCCGCCCCACTGCAATAGGAAAATTCCGATGTTGGTTGTCACAGCGGCGGCAAGCGTGGTGATGACGATGATCGACGCCGCCAGCTCATGGTTGCCATTCGACGAACGGGCCATCACATAACTGGCCGCAGCGGTGGGGCTGCCAATGTAGAGGAACAGGATCCCCAGTTCCGCCCCGCGAAAGCCGCATAGCCAGCCGCCGAAAGTGAATATCAACGGCAGCCAGACCATCTTCACCAGACTGGCACTCACCGCCATCCGCCCACTGGCACGCAACGACGCCAGCGACAGGGTGCCGCCGATGCAGATCAGCGCCAGCGGCAGGGTCATCTGCGCAATGTAGTCGGCGGAGGTCAGCATCCAGTTGGGCAGCGCCACCTTGGCGTAGGCCAGTGGTGTCGCCAGCAGCACGCTGATGATCAACGGGTTGCGCAGGATGCTCTTGAAGATGCTCCACGGATCCGACTTCAGACTCGGGCTGTACACCGCCAGCACCACCACCGACAGCGAGTTGTAGAGCAGGATCACCAACCCGGCGAGGATCGCGCCAAGGGAAATACCGTAGTCGCCGTACATGCTGGCCGCCAGTGCCAGACCGATCACCCCGTTGTTGCCGCGAAACGCGCCCTGGGTGTAGATGCCGCGATCTTCCTTGGGGCAGCGCCAGATGGCAATCAGCCAGGCCAAGGCGAAACTGCCGAAGGTGGCGGCGATGAAGTACAGCAACAGGCTTGGTTTGACCGCAGCGTCGAGGTCGGCGTGGTAGATACCGAGGAACAGCAGCGCCGGCATGCACACGTTGAACACCAGTGACGAGGCGACCTGGATGAAGTTGTCGTTGATCGCATCGATGCGACGCAAGAACACACCCATGAACAGCATCGCGAAGACCGGGGCGGTGATGTTCAGGGTCTGGATGAATAAGGCGAGCATGCGGGGGAGTGTTCCGTGGCCTGTCGTTAGGCGGCTAATGATACGCCAGTGCAAGGCTCAGGGATGGGGGTTTGTCGATGAAATAGAGGAATTTCGGCGATCTTCAGGGCCTCATCGCTGGCAAGCCAGCTCCCACAGGGTCTTGTGGGAGCTGGCTTGCCAGCGATGAGGCCCTGAAGGGCAATGAAGAATTCAGCGCCGGACCGGGCGCTTCTGCAACTTGCGCTGCAAGGTCCGCCGGTGCATGCCCAGGGCCCGCGCGGTGGCGGAGATATTGCCCTCGTGCTCGGTCAGCACGCGCTGGATGTGTTCCCATTGCAGGCGATCCACCGACATCGGGTTTTCCGGCACCAGGGTGTCCAGATCGGCATGCTCCGAGGCCAGCGCTGCCAGCACATCATCGGCATCCGCCGGCTTGCACAGGTAGTTGCAGGCGCCGCGCTTGATGGCTTCCACTGCGGTGGCGATGCTGGAGTAGCCGGTGAGGATCACCACCTTCATTTCCGGGTCCAGTTCCAGCAGCTTGGGCAGCAGCACCAGGCCGGAGTCGCCTTCCATCTTCAGGTCCAGCGCGGCGTAGTCCGGTACGTCCTGCTGGGCCAGGATCAGGCCCTCTTCCGCCGAACTCGCGGTGCTGACCCGAAAACCCCGGCGGACCATGGCCCGGGCCATCACCCGGGTAAAGGTCGAGTCGTCGTCGACCAGCAGCAGGTGCGGCAGGTCTTCACCTTCAACCTGGATTTCATCACTCATCACACGTCTCCTCGCGCGTCACGGGGCAAGCGCAGCTCGGTCAGCGTGCCGCCCTCTTCGTGACTATAGAGTTTTACCGAGCCGCCAGCACGGGTGACGCTGGCCTTGCTCAGGAACAGGCCAAGGCCGAAGCCCTTGCCCTTGGTGGTAAAGAACGGCTTGCCGATCTGTTCGGCAATGGCCACCGGCACGCCGGGGCCGTGGTCGCGGATGCTGATGACAATGTCGGAAGCATCCCAGTCGAGCCGCACTTCCAGCCCCTCGGGGCAGGCATCGGCGGCATTGTTGAGCAGATTGAGCAGCGCCTGGGTCAGGTCCGGTGGTGGCGCCAGATGCGGCACCAGCCCTTGGCCGAGACGCTGGAAGCGGTAGCTCGCCTCGGGGCGCATCAGGTGCCAGCGGTTCAGCGACTCGTCCATCCAGAAGGTCACCGGCTGCTCCTCCACCGCCATGCGCCGGTTGGCCTCGGCGGCACGGACCAGTTGCTGCAAGGTGTGCTTGCACTGCTTGACCTGCTCCTGCAGCACCGCCAGGTCTTCCTGCAGCAGGGGGTCGGTGTGGTCCTGGCGCATTTCGTTGATCAGCACGCTCATGGTCGCCAGCGGCGTGCCCAGCTCGTGGGCGGCGCCGGCGGCCTGGGTGGCCACGGCCAGCAGTTGCTCGTCACGCAGGCTTTCCTCGCGGCGCCGGGCCTGGAACTGCTCCTGCCGGCGCAATTCCTCGGCCATCTTCGCGGCGAAGAAGGTGATCACCGCCGCCGCCAGGGCGAAGCTCAGCCACATGCCGTATATCTGCATCTTGTCGCGGGCCATGGGCAGCGCTTCGAGCGGATAGAACTGCACCAGCAGCAGGGTGTAGGCGACCAGGGCAATACCGGACAGGATCAGCGAATAGACCCATGGCAAGGTCACCGCCGCGATCGCCAGGGGCACCAGATAATAGGAAACGAAGGGGTTGGTCGAACCGCCGGAGAAATACAGCAGGGCACTGTGGATCAGCAGATCGCAGGCCAATTGCACCGCGTATTCGAGCTCGGTGACCGGCAGCGAGGCACGCAGGCGCAGGGCGGTGACCAGGCACAGCACCATGGAGAAGCCGAGGGTGACGCTCAGCGCCAGCCAGGGCAACGGCAGCAGCTCGGTCCAGTAGGCGACCGCGACCGAACCGGCCTGGGCGGCCAGTACCAGGGTGCGGATAAAGGTAAGGCGCCAGAGGTTCTGGCGAGTAGCAGACAACATTTGCATTTTGACCGGGGCGAGCATGAGCTCTCCTGATGAGTGCTCCAGATAAACCGTCGCGAAGTATACCCAAGCGAGGTCCTTGACTGCAGCGATGCGGCAACTCGCCACACGGCGAGCAGGTTAAATGATAGCCATTTGGAACCTTGGTGCTATTTTCAAGGTCTGATGCGGTCTGCGTGGCACACAGGATCGTACTGGCCACGCCCATTTTCCAAGGAGTCGCACATGAATACCCCAAGCCGTAGCGCCAAAGCCCTGCTGGCCGCCAGCCTGCTGGTCAGCCTTCCTGTTCTGGCGGACGAGCCGCGTTACAACCAGGTGTCCCTGCGCGCCGAAGCGAGCAAGGAGGTCGCCCGCGACCTGATGGTCGTGACCCTGTACAGCGAAGCGCAGAACACCGACCCGGCCAAGCTGGCCAACGAAATCACCACCACCCTGAACAAGGCGCTGGAACAGGCGCGCCAGGTCAAGGATGTGAAGATCAGCCAGGGCAGCCGCAACGCCTACCCGATCTACGACGACAAGGGCCAGAAGATCACCGGCTGGCGCGAACGTGCCGAGCTGCGCCTGGAAAGCGCCGACTTCCCGGCCCTGTCCAAGCTCACCGGCGAGCTGCTGCAACAACTGAAGATGGGCGGCATGGACTTCGCCATCGCCCCGGCCACCCGCAAGGCCAGTGAAGATGCGCTGATCAAGGACGCGGTGGACGCATTCAAGGCGCGCGCGCAGATCGCCACCGAAGCGCTGGGCGGCAAGGGCTACAAGGTGGTCAGCCTGAACCTGAACAGCAGCGGCTACCCGCAGCCCTACATGCGTGCGCCGATGATGATGAAGGCCAGCATGGACGCCGAGGCAGCGCCTTCGCCGCAGGTCGAGGCGGGCACTACCCAGGTCAGCGTCAATGCTGATGGCACCATTGAAGTGCAGATGCCCTGATCGACCTTCCGGGCCTCATCGCCGGCAAGCCGGCTCCCACAGGGTGCTGAGCCAGCCATAGGATCGGTGCTGGACGCGCTCCTTGTGGGAGCTGGCTTGCCAGCGATGGGGCCTTCAAAGTTTCAAGATATTTCGTGTAAAGTCTTACGCGCAAACGTTCAACTCGCACAAAATTGCACGAATGCGACATTCCTGTACGCTCGTCCCGCTTTTCTTCCCGCCAGCTATCCTCAATCGTTGCATCAGGTACAGCACCTGCATAAGTATCCGCGAGTCGGCTCACAAGGCCGCCCTCAGATCAAAAATGACAACAATGAGGCCACCATGCTGAAAACCGCAGTCATTCCCTTTCTCGTCGGCGCAGGTCTGCTCGCCGCTACCCCGGCCGCCCAGGCCGCTTCCAATCTGGTCTATTGCTCCGAAGGCAGTCCCGCCGGCTTCGATCCCGGCCAGTACACCACCGGCACCGACTTCGACGCGTCGTCTGAGACCGTCTTCAACCGCCTGGCCCAGTTCGAGCGCGGCGGCACCAAGGTCATCCCCGGTCTGGCCACCAGGTGGGACGTCTCCGACGATGCCCTGACCTACACCTTCCACCTGCGCGAAGGGGTCAAGTTCCACACCACCGACTACTTCAAGCCGACCCGCGATTTCAACGCCGACGACGTGCTGTTTACCTTCAACCGCATGCTCGACAAGGACATGCCGTTCCGCAAGGCGTACCCCACCGAGTTCCCGTACTTCACCGACATGGGCATGGACGCCAACATCAAGCAGGTGGACAAGGTCGACGAGCACACCGTCAAGTTCACCCTCAACGCCGTCGATGCCGCCTTCATCCAGAACATCGCCATGAGCTTCGCCTCGATCCAGTCCGCCGAATACGCCGCGCAACTGCTCAAGCAGGGCAAGGCCGCGGACATCAACCAGAAGCCGATCGGCACCGGCCCGTTCGTGTTCAGCAAGTACCAGAAGGACGCGCAGATCCGCTTCAAGGGCAACAAGGACTACTGGTCGCCGGACGAGGTGAAGATCGACAACCTGATCTTTGCCATCACCACCGATGCCTCGGTGCGCATGCAGAAGCTGAAGAAGAACGAGTGCCAGGTCACCCTCTTCCCGCGTCCGGCCGATCTCGAATCGCTGAAAGCCGACCCGAACCTGCAGATGCCGTCCCAGGCCGGTTTCAACCTCGGCTACATCGCCTACAACGTGATGGACAAGATCAAGGGCAGCAACGAGCCCAACCCCATGGCCCAGCTCAAGGTGCGCCAGGCGCTGGACATGGCGGTGAACAAGCAGCAGATCATCGACTCGGTGTACCAGGGCGCCGGCCAGCTGGCGGTCAACGCGATGCCGCCGACCCAGTGGTCCTATGACGAGACCATCAAGGGCACCGAGTACAACGTCGAGAAGGCCAAGGCCCTGCTCAAGGAAGCCGGGGTCAAGGAAGGCACCGAGATCACCCTGTGGGCCATGCCGGTGCAGCGCCCGTACAACCCCAACGCCAAGCTGATGGCGGAGATGATCCAGTCCGACTGGGCCAAGATCGGCATCAAGGCGCGCATCGTCAGCTACGAATGGGGCGAGTACATCAAGCGCGCCAAGGACGGCGAGAACGGCGCCATGCTGATCGGCTGGAGCGGCGACAACGGTGACCCGGACAACTGGCTCGGCACCCTGTACGGCTGCGACGCAGTCAATGGCAACAACTTCTCCCACTGGTGCGACAACGACTACGACAAGCTGGTCAAGGACGCCAAGCGCATCCCCGACCAGGCCAAGCGCACCGAGCTATACAAGCAGGCCCAGCACATCCTCAAGGACCAGGTGCCGATCACCCCGATCGCCCACTCCACGGTCTACCAACCCATGCGCAAGAGCGTCGAGGACTTCAAGATCAGTCCCTTCGCCCTCAATGACTTCTACGGCGTCAGCGTGAAGCCATAAGGCCCGGCTGCGGGCGCATTCACGGATGCGCCCGCAGCCAATCTGTGCAAAACAACGCACAGGTTGATGGCACTTCGGTTATCTACAGAAATTTCCTCGTTTCACTCGGAAACCTCCCACCCCAATTTGCACCTTGTGTACCTCGTCGGACGCCTTTTACCCACTTACCTTGGGAACGGTGCCGTGATGCGTGAGCGAGGATTCGCCACGCGCCATGGATTTCTTCAATAACGACGACAAGACAGGGAATTCCCATGCGTAAGACGTCTCTCTTCGCCGCCTTGCTCGGAGCCGGTCTGCTGGCCCATGCGCCTTTCGGCCTGGCCAAGGGCAACCTGGTGTTCTGTTCGGAGGGCAGCCCTTCCGGCTTCGACACCGCGCAATACCAGAGCGGCACCGACAACGATGTGTCCGAACCGCTGTACAACCGCCTGGTGGAGTTCCAGCGCGGAGCCACGGTGGTGGAGCCTTCCCTGGCCACCGACTGGAGCATCTCCGAGGACGGCCTGGTGTACACCTTCAACCTGCGTCCGGGGGTGAAGTTCCACAGCAACGCCGGCTTCAGCCCGACCCGCGAATTCGACGCCGACGACGTGCTCTTCACCTTCAACCGCATGCTCGACCCGACCCACCCCTTCCGCATGGCCTATGGCACGGTGTTCCCGTACTTCAGCGCCATGGGCATGGACAAGACCATCGCCAAGGTGGAGAAGACCGGCCCGATGACCGTCACCTTCACCCTCAACCATCCCGACGCGACGCTGCTGCAAAACCTCGCCATGAGCTTCGCCTCGGTGCTCTCCGCCGAATACGCCGAACACCTGCTGGCCCGCGGCACGCCGTCGGACATCACCCACAAGCCCATCGGCACCGGCCCCTTCGTCTTCAGCCGCTACCAGAAGGACACCCAGATCCGCTATCGCGGCAACACCGAGTACTGGGCTCCCGAGCAGGTCAAGCTGGACAACCTGATCTACTCGATCAACGTCGACCCGTCCGTGCGCGTGCAAAAGCTGCGCAAGGGCGAATGCCACGTGAGCATCCATCCTCGCCCCGCCGACCTTGACGCCCTGCGCGAAGACCAGAACATCAACCTGATCGAGAAGCCCGCCTACAACCTCGGCTATATCGCCTACAACACCCGGCACAAGCCGTTCGACCAACTGGAAGTGCGCCAGGCCCTGGACATGGCGGTGAACAAGGAAGCGATCATCAAGGCGGTGTTCCAGGGCGCCGGCCAGGTGGCGGTGAACACCATGCCGCCGACCCAGTGGTCCTACGACGAGAGCATCGCCGACACCCCGCGCGACCTGGAAAAGGCCAGGCAGATGCTGCGCGACGCCGGGGTCAGGGAAGGCACCGAGATCACCCTCTGGGCCATGCCCGTGCAGCGCCCGTACAACCCCGATGCGCGCCTGATGGCGCAGATGCTCCAGGACGACTGGGGCAAGCTCGGGCTGAAGGTGAACATCGTCAGCTACGAATGGGGCGAATACCTCAAGCGCGCCAAGAATGGCGAGCACGACACCCTGCTGATCGGCTGGACCGGTGACAACGGCGACCCGGACAACTGGCTCGGCACCCTGTACGGCTGCGATGCCATCGGCAGCCACAACCATTCCATGTGGTGCGACCCGGAATACGACGCCTTGATGAAAAAGGCCAAGGGCACCAATGACCGCGAGCAGCGCAGCGAGCTGTATCGCCAGGCCCAGCACTACATCAAGCAGAACGTGCCGATCACCCCCATCGCCCACTCCACCGTCAGCCAGCCGGTCAGCACACGGGTGCAGGACTACCTGGTCAGCCCATTCGGCAAGACGACATTCCGCGACGTCGGCATCGACTGACCGGTGCAACCCGGATCACCGCTACCCGCAGCGATCCGCCGCACTGACCGCCGGGTCCACGAGGCCCGCCGGTTCAATGACAAGAACAAGAAAGGAAGCATTGCCTTGAAACGAATCACCACCGTAATCGCCCTGTCCCTTGGTGGACTGTCCGGCCTGGCCCAGGCCACCACCACCAGCCAGGACTACCTGCCGCTGAGCCTCAAGGAAACCAGCGCCCAGGCCGAATCCAACGGCTTTATCGAAGACCAGAGCCTGTCCGGCTGGACCCGCAACTGGTACGCCCGCGAGCGGGCGACCAAGGGCCCGCAGTTCCGCTACTACAAGAGCGACGGCACGCGCCGCGACACCCACAGCCGCGACAACTGGGTCCAGGGCACCATCCTCGACTACAGCTCCGGCTTCACCCAGGGCACGGTCGGCTTCGCCACCCAGGTCGCCGGCTATCACGCCCTCGCTCTCGAACGCGGCCGCGCCACCGTGGCCGGGCCGAACAACCGCACCCTGACCCATAGCGACGGCGATGTCATCGGCCAGTGGAGCAAGCTCGGCCTGGCCAACCTGCAGGCACGCATCTCCAACACCACCCTGGTCGCCGGCCGCCAGTCGATCAACACCCCGGTGTTCGCCTACATCGGCAACCGCGCACTGCCGTCGAGCTTCGACGGGGTCGCGCTGCACAGCGCCGAGTTCGACAACCTGTCCTTCGACCTCGGCACCTTCGAGCGGGTCTCGACCCGTACCGAGCAAGGCAAGAGCAAGTTCACCACCGAGTACTCGGCCACCGGTGCCGAGGCCGACCGCGTCAGCCTGGCCGGCCTCAACTACCAGCCACTGCGCAGCCTGACCACCAGCCTGTACTTCGGCCATGTCGAGGACATCTGGAACCAGTACTACTTCGGCGCCTCCCACGACCTGGGCGACAAGGGCAGCCTGGCCCTGACCACCGGCCTGAACTACTACGGCACCCGCGACACCGGCTCGGCAAAACTGGGGCCGATCGACAACGACACCTTCAGCCTGTCCTTCACCCTGGCGCACCAGGCCCACAGCCTGACCCTGGCCTACCAGAAGGTGAGCGGCGACGAGTACTTCGACTATGTGCACGACACCAACGCGATCTTCCTCGCCAACTCGCTGTTCTCCGACTACAACGGCCCCAACGAGCAGTCGCTGCAGATCGGCTATGCCCTCGACATGGCCGGCTTCGGCGTACCGGGCCTGCGCCTGAACGTCTACACCGCCCGCGGCTGGGGTATCGACGGCACCCACTACAAGGGCAACGGCTACGATGTACGCAACCTCGATGGCGAACATCACCGGGAATGGTCCCTGGGTGCGAGCTACGTGGTGCAGAGCGGACCGCTACAGGCCACCAGCATCCGCGCCTACTACACCGCGCACCGCGCCAGCCGGGAGCAGATCGATGGCAACCTCGATGAATTCCGCATCGTGACCACCGTGCCCTTCAACATTCTCTGAGCAGGTCCCGGGCGCCTGGCGTGATTGCCAGCGCCCGGGCAGGAGCGAAAACGCCTATGCCGATCAAATCCCCAACCCTGCACACCGTGCTGGCCGCCCTGCTGCTCAGCGCCTCGGCGAACCTCTGGGCGCGCCCGCTGGTGGTCTGCACCGAAGCCAGCCCGGAAGGCTTCGACATGGCCCAGTACACCACGGCGGTCACCGCCGATGCCGCCGCCGAAACCCTGTTCAACCGCCTGGTCGACTTCAAGCCCGGCACCACCGAGATCCAGCCGTCCCTGGCCGAACGCTGGGAGATCAGCGACGACGGCCTCACCTACACCTTCCACCTGCGCCGGGGCGTGAAGTTCCACACCACGCCCTGGTTCACCCCGACCCGCGAGATGAACGCCGACGACGTGCTCTGGAGCTTCCAGCGCCAGCTCGACAAGAACCACCCCTGGCATGACAAGACCAGCGTCGGCTTCCCCTACTTCGAGGGCATGAGCTTTCGCACGCTGCTGAAAAGCGTCGAGAAGACCGACGAGCACACCGTGGTCTTCACCCTGACCCAGCCCCAGGCGCCGTTCCTGCGCGATTTGGCCATGGCCTTCACCTCGATCTACTCCGCCGAATACGGCGACCAGTTGCTCGCCGCCGGGCGCACCGGCGACCTCAACAGCAAGCCGGTGGGCACCGGGCCGTTCATCTTCCAGCGCTATGTCAAGGACGCCCAGGTCCGCTACAAGGCCAACCCGGACTACTTCCGCGGCGCGCCGCCGAGCGAAAGCCTGGTATTCGCCATCACCACCGACAACAACGTGCGCCTGCAGAAGCTGCGCGCCAACGAGTGCCAGGTCGCGGTCTATCCCAAGCCCGACGACGTGCCCTCGATCAAGCAGGACCCGATGCTCAAGGTCGCCGAGCTGGAGGCGCTGATCATCGGCTACGTGGCCATGAACACCGAACATCCGCTGCTCAAGGATGTGCGCGTGCGCAAGGCCATCGATATCGCCTTCGACCGCCAGAGCCACATGGACCAGCTGTTCGGCAAGGACAACGCGGTGCTGGCGGTCAATCCCTATCCGCCGACCATGCTCGGCTACAACCACGACAACCATAATCCGCCCCGCGACCTCGACAAGGCCCGCGCCCTGCTCAAGGAAGCCGGAGTGCCGGAGGGCGCCAGGCTGACCCTGTTCACCCGCAACGGCGGCGGCATGACCAACCCCAACCCGCGCCTGAGCGCGGAAATGCTCCAGGCCGACCTCAAGCAGATCGGCCTGAAACTGGACATCCGCGTCATGGAATGGGCAGAAATGCTGCGCCGGGCAAAGAACGGCGAGCACGACCTGGTGTCCACCGGATGGGCCGGCGACAACGGCGATCCGGACAACTTCCTGACCCCGCTGCTCAGCTGCGAGGCGGTGAAGAACGGCGAGAACTATGCTCGTTGGTGCAATGAGAAATTCGACGCGCTGATCACCCAGGCCCGCCAGGTGATCGACCCGCAACAGCGAGAAGCGCTCTATAAGGAGGCCCTGGCCGTGTACGATGCGGACCGGCCGTGGATAACCATGGCCCATCCGAAGATGTTCACGGCCATGCGGCGGAACGTCGAGGGCTACATCATCAGCCCGCTGACCAATAACAACTTCGCCACCACCCTGGTGAAGTAGAACAAGAACGCCCGCCCAACCCCACCCGGGAAAAGCGGGCACGCGCCTTACCGGCTGACGAGGAACACCACACGATGTTGAGTTTCATTGCCCGGCGTCTGGGATTGCTGATCCCGACCTTTTTCGGCATTACCTTGCTGACCTTCGCCCTCATACGGCTCATACCGGGGGACCCGGTGGAAGTGATGATGGGCGAGCGCAGGGTCGACCCTGAAATGCACGCACAGGCCATGGAACGGCTGGGCCTGAACAAGCCCTTGCCCGAGCAGTACCTGGACTACATCGGCAAGCTGTCCCAGGGCGACCTGGGCGAATCGCTGCGCACCCGCGAGAGCGTGTGGAACGAGTTTCTCGCGCTGTTTCCCGCCACCCTCGAACTGGCCCTGGCCGCCCTGCTGTTCGCCGGCATCGTCGGCGTGCTGGCCGGGGTCATCGCCGCGCTCAAGCGCGGCTCGCTGTTCGACCACGGGGTGATGGGCCTGTCCCTCACCGGCTACTCGATGCCGATCTTCTGGTGGGGCCTGATTCTCATCATGTTCTTCTCCGTCGGCCTGGGCTGGACCCCGGTATCCGGACGCATCGACCTGCTCTACGACATCGAGCCGAAGACCGGCTTCATGCTCATCGACACCTTGCTCAGCGACGAACAGGGCGCGTTCAAGGACGCGGTCATGCACCTGATCCTGCCGGCCATCGTCCTCGGCACCATCCCCCTGGCAGTGATCGCGCGGATGACCCGTTCGTCGATGCTCGAAGTGCTGCGCGAAGACTACATCCGCACGGCCCGAGCCAAGGGCTTGTCGCCGGCCCGGGTGGTCTTCGTCCACGGCCTGCGCAACGCGCTGATCCCGGTGCTGACGGTGTTCGGCCTGCAGGTCGGCACCCTGCTCGCCGGCGCGGTGCTCACCGAAACCATCTTCTCCTGGCCGGGCATCGGCAAATGGCTGATCGAAGCCATCGGTGCCCGTGACTACCCCGTGGTCCAGAACGGCATCCTGCTGATCGCCTGCCTGGTCATCCTGGTCAACTTCGTCGTGGACATCCTCTACGGCCTGGCCAATCCACGCATCCGTCACCAGCGCTGAGGCCATCGTCATGAATACCCCCGCTCCAAACCCGGCTCCGGCGATCGACCAGAGCCTGCTCTACCCGTCCCCCTTCAAAGAGTTCTGGCACGCCTTCTCGCGCAACAAGGGCGCGGTGGCCGGCCTGCTGTTCATGTGCCTGATCGTGTTCTGCGCGCTGTTCGCGCCCTGGGTCGCCCCGCACAACCCCAGCGAGCAGTACCGCGACTTCCTGCTGACCCCTCCGGTGTGGCTTGAAGGCGGCAACTGGCAGTTCATCCTCGGCACCGACGAACTCGGCCGCGACCTGCTCTCGCGGCTGATCCAGGGCTCGCGCCTGTCGTTGCTGATCGGCCTGTCGTCGGTGGTCATCTCGCTGATCCCGGGCATCGTCCTCGGCCTGCTCGCCGGCTTCTTCCCCAGTGCCCTGGGTGCCTCGATCATGCGCCTGATGGACGTGATGCTGGCCCTGCCCTCGCTGCTGCTGGCCGTGGCCATCGTCGCCATTCTCGGCCCAGGCCTGGTCAATACGGTGATCGCCATCGCCATCGTCTCGTTGCCGTCCTATGTGCGCCTGACCCGTGCCGCGGTGATGGGCGAGCTGAACCGCGACTACGTCACCGCCGCGCGCCTGGCCGGCGCCAGCCTGCCGCGCCTGATGTTCATCACCGTCCTGCCCAATTGCATGGCACCGCTGATCGTCCAGGCCACCCTGAGCTTCTCCTCGGCGATCCTCGATGCCGCTGCGCTGGGCTTCCTCGGCCTCGGCGTGCAACCGCCGACCCCGGAGTGGGGCACCATGCTGGCCTCGGCCCGCGACTACATCGAACGCGCCTGGTGGGTGGTCAGCCTGCCCGGCCTGACCATCTTGCTCAGCGTGCTGGCAATCAACCTGATGGGCGACGGACTGCGCGACGCGCTGGACCCGAAACTCAAGAATGCCGCCTGAGGAGAAGCCCATGTCACTTCTGAAAATCCGCAACCTCAACGTGCGCTTCGGCGACGCCACGGCCGTACCGGTGGTGGACGGCCTCGACCTCGACGTCGACAAGGGCGAAGTCCTGGCCATCGTCGGCGAGTCCGGCTCCGGCAAGTCGGTGACCATGATGGCGCTGATGGGCCTGATCGACGCACCCGGCCGCATCAGCGCCGACACCCTGGCCTTCGACGGCAACGACATGCTCAAGATCAGCGGCCGGCAGCGGCGCAAGGTGGTCGGCAAGGACATGGCGATGGTCTTCCAGGACCCGATGACCGCCCTCAACCCCAGCTACACCGTGGGCTTCCAGATCGAGGAAGTGCTGCGCCAGCACCTCGGCCTGCGCGGCAAGGCAGCGCGCCAACGGGCGCTGGAACTGCTGAAGAAGGTCGAGATCCCGGCCCCGGAAAGCCGCCTCGATGCCTACCCGCACCAGCTCTCCGGCGGCATGAGCCAGCGCGTGGCGATCGCCATGGCGATTGCCGGCGAACCCAAGCTGCTGATCGCCGACGAACCCACCACCGCCCTCGACGTGACCATCCAGGCACAGATCATGGAACTGCTGCTGAACCTGCAGAAAGAACAGGACATGGCCCTGATCCTGATCACCCACGACCTCGCCGTGGTAGCGGAAACCGCCAGGCGGGTCTGCGTGATGTACGCCGGCCAGGCGGTGGAAGTCGGCCAGGTTCCGCAGCTGTTCGACATCCCCGCCCATCCCTACAGCGAGGCGCTGCTCAAGGCCATTCCCGAGCACAGCCTGGGCGCCGAGCGCCTGGCCACCCTGCCCGGCATCGTCCCCGGCCGCTATGACCGGCCCAGTGGCTGCCTGCTTTCGCCGCGCTGCCCCTACGTCCATGAAAACTGCCGCCAGCAGCGTCCCACCCTCGATCCCCAGGCCCATAGCCTGGCCCGCTGCTTCTATCCGCTGAACCAGGAGGTGGCCTGATGAGCGTCGTCCTCACCGCCCGTGACCTCACCCGTCACTACGAAGTCTCCCGCGGCCTGTTCAAGGGCCACGCCACGGTGCGCGCGCTCAATGGCGTGTCGTTCGAACTGGAGGCCGGCAAGACCCTGGCCGTGGTCGGCGAATCCGGCTGCGGCAAATCCACCCTGGCGCGCGCCCTGACCCTGATCGAAGAGCCGTCCTCCGGCTCGTTGCAGATCGCCGGACAGGAAGTGAACGGCGCCAGCAAGAGCGAGCGCAAGCAGCTGCGTCGCGATGTGCAGATGGTCTTCCAGAGCCCCTACGCCTCGCTCAACCCGCGGCAGAAGATCGGCGACCAGCTGGCCGAGCCACTGCTGATCAACACCTCGCTATCCAAGGCGCAGCGGCGCGAGAAGGTCCAGGCGATGATGATGCAGGTCGGCCTGCGTCCCGAGCACTACCAGCGCTATCCGCACATGTTCTCCGGCGGCCAGCGCCAGCGTATCGCCCTGGCCCGGGCGATGATGCTGCAACCCAAGGTGCTGGTGGCGGACGAACCGACCTCGGCGCTGGACGTGTCGATCCAGGCCCAGGTGCTCAACCTGTTCATGGACCTGCAGAAGGAGTTCAACACCGCCTACGTGTTCATCTCGCACAACCTGGCGGTGGTGCGGCATGTGGCGGATGAAGTGCTGGTGATGTACCTCGGCCGCCCGGCGGAGATGGGGCCGAAGGAGGCGATCTACGAGAAGCCGCTGCACCCCTACACCCAGGCGCTGCTGTCAGCGACTCCGACCATCCATCCTGACCCGGCGAAGCCGAAGATCAGGATTGCCGGGGAACTGCCCAACCCGCTGAATCCGCCGGATGGATGTGCGTTCCACAAGCGTTGCCCGCATGCGACGGAGCGTTGTGCCAAGGAAGTGCCGGCGTTTCGTAAGGTGGAAAGCCGCCAGGTGGCTTGCCATTACGCCGAGCAATTCCTCTGAAATGAACTGCTGATTCAACACAATCCTGTGGGAGCTGGGGTTGCCAGCGATGAGGCCAGACCTGGCGACTTCTTTGCCTGATCTGGCCTCATCGCTGGCAACGCCAGCTCCCACAGGAACCGTGTTCAGTGCATGAAGATGGCGATCAGGATGATCACGGGAATCGGCACACCCAGGAACCACAGCAGTAATGAACGCATGATCTCTCTCCTCAAAATTCAACGAATCGGCGCGGTACGGGCCACATAGCCGACATTTTCAGTTTCCAGCCAACGCACTTCGTCACGCTGACGGCCGCCGAACAGCGCGGCGAAACTGGCGAAGAACGCACCGCACAACAGCGCCACGAAGGTCCACAACGCTGTCCACGCCGCCACCTTGGCCGCTGTGTCAGCTGCTTGTTTGGCCTCTACCTTGGCTTGCTGTACCTGACCGAACACCTGATCGACCCGTGCCTCGGCCTCGGCCTGGCTCAAGCGGGTACGCTGCGCCACCAGTTGCGACAGGTAGGCATGATCTTCCGGCGTCAGCGCCCGGTCCTGTGCCACGGCCCGTGCCAGGATGCGCGCGGCCACGCCGTTGGCGGCGTCCTCGGTGACCGGTGCCGGGCCTTCGCCACGGAAGAGGTTGTCGACGAAGTAGCCCATCGACGCATCGCTGTTGGCTGCTACTGCCGCACCCGCCTGGGCACCTGCTCCGGCGATACCGCCGACGCTACCGACCACCAGCAGGGCGGCGAACAGGGTGGAAACGGCCCAGGCCAGGAAACCATGGGCGGTATCGCGGAAATACACCTCGTCACCGTGCAGGTTGGCCCACTTCACCCGCAGCCGACCGGCGATATAACCGCCGAAACCGGAAGCGATGATCTGGGTCAGCAACAGCCAGATGATGGTGGAAACCCCGAGCGCCTTGGCGCTGGCACCCTCGCCCGCCCAGGGCGATGTCGCGGCGAAGCCCAGGCCCGCGCCGAGCACCACCAGGATCAATGACAACGCCGCGGCGGACGCGGCCCCGGCAAAAATCGCCGCCCAGGACACACCCGAACGATTCGGGATTTCCAGGGCGGTTGAAACGTCGTTGGTGATCATCTGTATGCCTCTCCGGTGAGCGAATGGTCCTTTCACAAGAGGGCTGGTGCAGTGGGCGTGCCAAATGTTTCAAATGATGACAACCAATGAATTCGGGGGTTTGGCTGGACGTTGCCGTCTGAGGACCGTGCAAAATGCCGGAAAACCATTCCGACAGATGGCTTTCTGCAATACACCGCGAACCTTGTGGGAGCTGGCTTGCCAGCGATGAGGCCCTCAAGCACTATCGGGCAATGACTTCCCTCCCCGACGGCCCAAGCCAGACCCCGATCACCGCCGACACCGTGCTGCGCTACCACCATTGCTGGATGCGCCGCGATCTCGACGGGGTGATGGCGCTGTATCACCCGGATGTCGAGTACCACGATTTCTTCCAGAACCGCGTCCTCGGCCATGACGAGCTGCGCGACTACGTACGCGTCTGCCTGCCCCACGAGGACGGCGAGGACATCGTCCACGGCGACCGCATCCGCGTCGATGGCTGCACCGCCTTCATCCAGTACCAGGTCACGGTGCAGGGCGGCGAAGGGCTGGTGGCGTTCCAGTCCAGCGAAGCGCTGACGGTCAAGGACGGGCTGATCTGGCGGGTCAACGAATACGCCACACTGATCCGCCAGAACACCAAGGGCAGCACGCCCTCCGGCCCGCGCCCGGCCACCAGCCGCCTAGGCCTGTCACCACGGCAACTGAGCACCATGGCCCAGGACCTGGAGCATTACTTCCAGCGCCAGCGTCCGTACCTCGATCCGGAGCTGGACCTGCAACGGGTGGCCCGGGAAAGCGGCTACAGCCGCAACCAGATTTCCTACCTGCTCAACCAGGTGCTCGGCCAGAGCTTCTACCGCTACGTCAACCAGGCCCGCCTGCAACACCTGCTCGGCGGCCTGGACAGCGCCACCGCCAGCACGCCCATCGATGAGCTGGCGTTCAATGCCGGTTTCAACTCCCTTTCCGCCTTCTACAAATGCTTCCGCGAACACACCGGCCTGTCGCCCAAGGCCTATGTGAAGCAGATTTCCCTGCGTGCACGCACGTAAGACAGCCCGCCCCAAGCACTACTAGGATCGGCTCCAGACCTTAACGGATGGGAGCAGTACCTGCATGCAAGCCTGGCGCACGATCAGCCTGTGGATGGACCAGCTCGACGAATCGATCGAGCCGCGCCCGGCGTTGGGCCAGGACCTGGAGGTCGATGTGTGCATCATCGGCGCCGGCTACACCGGGCTGTGGACCGCTTACTACCTCAAGCAGCAGGCGCCGCACCTGAACATCGCCATCATCGAGGCGAAGTTCGCCGGCTTCGGCGCATCCGGGCGCAACGGTGGCTGGCTGATGGGCAACGTGCTCGGCGACGACCGTCTGCTCACCACCCTCTCGCCACAGCAACGCCGGGACAGCATCGACCTGCTCCACGACATCCCCGACGAAGTCCGCCGCGTGCTGGACCGGGAAAGCATCGACTGCGACTACCGCAAGGGCGGCGTGCTGTACTGCGCGGCGCGCTACCCCGAGCAGGAAAAAAGCCTGCGCAGCTGGCTCGACGACCTGTACCGCCAGGGCATGACCGCCGACGACTACCGCTGGCTGCGTCCCGAAGAACTGGAAGGCCAGTTGCGGGTGAGCAATGCCTACGGCGCGATCTTCAGCCCGCACACCGCAACCATCCAGCCGGCCAAGCTGGCTCGCGGCCTGGCCCGGGCGGTGGAACGGCTTGGCGTGCCGATCTACGAAAACACCCCGGCCATCGACTGGAATCCCGGCCTGGTGCGTACGCCGCAGGCGACCATCCGCAGCCACTGGGTGGTGCCCGCCGTGGAAGGCTACGCCGCCAGCCTGCCGCCGCTGGGCAAGCATCAATTGCCAGTGCAGAGCCTGCTGGTAGCCACCGAGCCGCTGGCGGACTCGGTATGGGACGAAATCGGTCTGAAGGAAGGCCAGGCCTTCAGCGAGAACAGCCGCCAGGTCACCTACGGCCAGCGCACCCGCGACAACCGCCTGATGTTCGGCGCCCGCGGCGGCTATCGCTTCGGCGGTCGTCTGCGCGAGGACTTCAGTCTCACCGACGCTGAAGTCGAACTGCGCCGCTACCTGTTCAGCGAGCTGTTCCCGCAACTGAAGAACGTGCGTATCACCCATTCCTGGGGCGGCAACCTGGGCATGGCGCGGCGCTTCCGCCCACACATGCTCTGCGACCGCCAGCGCGGTATCGCCCTGTCCGGCGGCTACGGCGGCGAAGGGGTCGGCGCCACCAACCTCGGCGGACGCACCCTGGCCGCGCTGATCCTCGGCCAGCACAACGCCCTGACCGCCCAGCCCTGGGTCCACGACAACCGCGCGCTGTCCAGCCTCGCCAGCTGGCCGCCGGAGCCGTGCCGCTGGCTGGGCTACAACGCCATCATCCAGAGCTTCGTCTTCGAGGACCGCACCCTCGCCAGCCCGGCCAGTCCGCCGTGGCGCCGGCGCATGGCCAGCGGCCTGGCGGACCTGATGCAGAGTTTCATGAACTGATTTTGCAAACAGAGGAACCCGTGGTCATGAGCATTACCCAGTTCAAACACACCGACAGCGTCGCCCTGGATATCTCCAATCCGGTCGCCGTGCCCCTCGGCGAGCCCGTCGCGGTGACCTCGGTCACCTGCGTCGAGCGTAGCGATGGCGTGGAAACCGGCATCTGGGAATGCACTCCGGGTCGCTGGCGCCGGCAGATCGTGCAACAGGAGTTCTGCCACTTCATCAAGGGCCGCTGCACCTTCACCCCCGATGGTGGCGAGCCCCTTGTCATAGAAGCCGGAGACGCACTGATGCTACCGGCCAACAGCACCGGCATCTGGGATATCCAGGAGACCGTGCGCAAGACCTACGTACTTATTTTCTGATCCGCTGATCGCCTGCTGCCTTCGATAAAAACAGATAAAGAAAGGTAACCCGGACATGCGCAAGCTACTCGTTGCACCCCTGATGCTGGCCGCCTGCGTGGCCAACGCCGCCGACTCGGTGAAGATCTACAACTGGTCCAGCTATATCGCCCCGGACACGCTGAAGAACTTCCAGCAGGCCAGCGGCATCGTGCCCACCTACGACGTGTTCGACAGCAACGAAACCCTCGACGGCAAGCTGATGACCGGCAACTCCGGCTACGACGTGGTGTTTCCTTCCAACCACTTCATGGCCCGGCAGATCCAGGGCGGCGCCCTGAAGAAGCTGGATAAAAGCCAGTTGCCCAACTGGAAGAACCTCAACCCGGTGCTGCTCAAGGCGCTGGAGGTGAACGATCCGGGCAACCAGCATGGCTTCCCGTACCTGTGGGGCAGCACCGGCATCGGCTACAACATCGACAAGGTCAAGGCGGTGCTCGGCGACAACGCACCGGTGGACTCCTGGGACCTGATCTTCAAGCCCGAATACATCGGCAAGCTGAAAAGCTGCGGCGTCGCCGTGCTCGACAACGGCCCGGAACTGCTGCCGATCGCCCTGCACTACCTGGGGCTGCCGCACCACAGCCAGAACCCGGCGGACTATGACAAGGCCAAGGAACTGCTGATGAAGGTGCGACCGTACATCAGCTACTTCCACTCGTCCAAGTACACCGGCGACCTGGCCAATGGCGATGTGTGCGTGGTGGTGGGCTTCTCCGGTGACGTGCTGCAGGCGAAGAACCGTGCCGAGGAAGCGAAGAACGGGGTCAAGGTGGGCTATTCGATTCCGAAGGAAGGGGCGCCAATGTGGTTCGACATGGTCGCCATGCCGGCCGACGCACCGGACGAAAAGGCCGGCTACGCCTACATGAACTACCTGCTGCAACCGGAGGTGATGGCCAATATCAGCAACTTCGTGCAGTACGCCAACGGCAACCTCAAGGCGGACGCCATCGTCGCCCCGCAGCTCAAGGCGAATCCGATGATCTATCCGGGGGATGAGGTGATGGGCAAGCTGTATGCGCTTGAGGCGATGCCGGCGAAGATCGACCGGATCAGGACGAGGATCTGGACCAGCATAAAAGCCGGGAACTAAGGACTGGATTCAAGCCTTGTGGGAGAGCTGATGGCCTCATCGCTGGCAATCGGATCGCCGCCCGGCCAGCTCCCACAAGGTCCTGCGGTGTGCACGATACCTGTGGGAGCCGGCGTTGCCGGCGATAAGGCCGGCAGCCATCCCACAAGATCAATGATGCTCGCGGGTCGCGCGGAACTTCACATCCGGCCAGCGCTCTTCCATCAGCGACAGGTTGACCCGGGTCGGCGCCAGGTAGGTCAGGTGACCACCGCCATCCACCGCCAGGTTTTCCATGGCCTTGTTCTTGAAGTCTTCCAGCTTTTTCTTGTCATCGCAGGTGATCCAGCGCGCCGACCACACGGTGATCGGCTCGTAGGCGCACTCGACCTTGTATTCCTCCTTCAGCCGGCTGGCGACCACATCGAACTGCAGCACACCGACGGCGCCGAGGATGATGTCGTTGCTGCGCTCGGGGAAGAACACCTGGGTCGCACCCTCTTCGGCCAACTGTTGCAGGCCCTGACGCAGCTGCTTGGACTTCAGCGGGTCCTTCAGGCGCACGCGGCGGAACAGCTCGGGGGCGAAGTGCGGGATACCGGTGAAGCCCAGCGCTTCGCCTTCGGTGAAGGTGTCGCCGATCTGGATGGTGCCGTGGTTGTGCAGGCCGATGATGTCGCCGGCATAGGCCTCTTCCAGTTGCTCGCGCTCGGAGGAGAAAAAGGTCAGTGCGTCGCCGATGCGCAGGTCCTTGCCGGTGCGCACGTGGCGCATCTTCATGCCCTTCTCGTACTTGCCCGAGCAGATGCGCATGAAGGCGATGCGGTCACGGTGTTTCGGGTCCATGTTCGCCTGGATCTTGAACACGAAGCCACTGAACTTCTCTTCCACCGGCTCGACGGTACGCTCGTGGGCGACCCGCGCCAGAGGACGCGGTGCCCAGTCGACCACGGCATCGAGTACATGGTCGACACCGAAGTTGCCCAGTGCAGTACCGAAGAACACCGGGGTCAGCTGGCCGTTGATGAACTCGTCCTGGTCGAACTCGTGGCAGGCGCCCTGTACCAGTTCCAGCTGTTCGAGGAAGCGCTCGTACTCGTCACCCAGGTGCGCGCGGGCTTCGTCGGAGTCGAGCTTCTCGATGATCTTCACCTCGGTCCGCTCGTGGCCGTGGCCCGGGGTGTAGACGATGATGTAGTCGCCGGCCAGGTGGTAGACGCCCTTGAAGTCCTTGTAGCAACCGATCGGCCAGGTGATCGGCGCCGCCTTGATCTTCAGCACCGCCTCGATCTCGTCGAGCAGCTCGATCGGGTCGCGGATATCGCGGTCGAGTTTGTTGATGAAGCTGACGATCGGCGTATCGCGCAGGCGGCAGACGTCCATCAGGGCGATGGTCCGCGGCTCGACGCCTTTACCGCCGTCGAGCACCATCAGCGCCGAGTCGACGGCGGTCAGGGTGCGGTAGGTGTCTTCGGAGAAGTCTTCGTGGCCCGGGGTGTCGAGCAGGTTGATCATGTGCTCGCGGTAGGGGAACTGCATCACCGAGGTGGTGATCGAGATACCCCGCTGCTTCTCCATTTCCATCCAGTCGGAGGTGGCATGGCGGTCGGACTTGCGCGACTTCACCGTACCGGCGACGGCGATCGCCTTGCCCATCAGCAGGAGCTTCTCGGTGATGGTGGTCTTACCGGCGTCGGGGTGGGAAATGATGGCAAACGTGCGCCGGGCGTTGACTTCATTGACAATTTTACTGTCGGACATCGTTCTGGATCTCGATTGTGTACGCTGACATGTACACAGCTGAAAAGGTGCCGTTGGCCGCTTGCAGGGGCCAGCGCAGGAAATCGCGCATTGTAACAAATGCTGGGCAGGAACGCCCGGTTCGACCACCTGTAAGCATGTCATTTCAAGGGCTGTGTTGAGGCAAAAGCCTTTGCTGGACGGGCTGATGGCAAATTGGTAGCGTCGTACTACAGTTCAAAGCGGGGCGCTTTTAACATCAGCTAAGCTTGCACAGACAGCTCAAAAGGATCATGGCGGCGATGTACTATCATGTAATTATAAAGCCAAAATCAGATAAGTATTATGGCGAGTATAAAACTGACCTTACAAAGGAGCAGTTGATATCAAGATTTGTTGAACCCTACGAACAAGGTTTACCGATCATCATCAACGGCAAAACTGTCCAACCAGAAGACCTAGAAAGAATAACCATATCAGAAAGCGAAAAGACGATTGAGTCCTTCGTAGCCCAGGTTAGGCTCGAACACCAACGTTCTTCCGTCGCGATTATCGGTGGCCCATCCTACGAGCAGCAGGCCATTAGCCGAGCCAAAGATGTCACCGACGATTTTATTGAAGGTGCTGTCGGATATAAAAAGGCGCTTTTGAAAGACGCACCCGCAAAAAACTCTAGGGCATCAGGCGAAAGGAAACGAGTATTTATCGTTCACGGACACGACGAAAGCGCTCAGAATAAGGCAGCAAGATTTATCGAAAAGCTTGGATTTGAAGCTGTAATTCTTCATGAGAAAGCAAGTTCGGGAAGGACGATCATCGAAAAAATTGAACACTATTCAGATGTTGGATTTGCCGTGATCCTCTATACTCCTGATGATGTAGGAAATGTAAAATCAGCAGCCGAAAGCTTAAATTTACGAGCGCGGCAAAACGTAGTATTTGAGCATGGCTATTTGATCGGAAAGCTCGGCCGACAGAACGTGGCTGCACTTGTTGATGGCAAATTAGAGCTACCCAACGATATAAGTGGCGTGGTCTATATCAACTTGGATGAATCTTCAGCATGGCATCTACAACTTGCCAAGGAAATGAAACAGTCCGGCTATAGCATCGATATGAATAAGCTCATCTGATCAAACTATCTGGAGAGGAGTTTGTTATGAGTCCAGAAATTGTGCATTGGATTTCACGGCAAGCCCCTGGCTTTGCTGAATTGTCAATTGAGGAGCGAGATGCCATAGCAGACTTCTCCATGATCTGGAGCTTCTTCGAGGGCACAAGACTTGACGGTTCTGGAAGTATGAGGACGATACGGCAATTTGCTGACGAGCTAGAGCAACGCGACACTATAGGCAGATGCGAGACGAGCACATATCTCCAATATTTAAAACAGCGATATGTAGACAATGGGCAACTGAACTATCACTTTCAGCATCTTCATATTGACAGAAGTGGAGACCCGGCAGAAATACGCACCACCTTACTAGATGAGGCAGCAGAAGAAAGAACAAAACTTATAGGATGCCTCGGCATTGTTTTTAGGTTGAGAAACAATCTTTTCCACGGAGAAAAATGGCAATATGAGCTGCGCGATCAAAGGCAAAACTTTACCAATGCAACCACATTTTTACTAAGATGCATGCACTAGCCGCGCAACTGCAAACAGCTCCAATATTGCCCAACCAAAAACATCAACAGTGGAAAAGTAAGGCTCTTGAGATTCAACTACTCAACCAATGGAATAAGAAATGTCCGTCGATTATTTTGGAAAATATTTTAACGAAAACGGGTTCGACTTCACACGCTTGTTGAATGACGACTTCTTTCAACCGGTAAGAATTCTCTTCAACGCCAAGCACTACGTTTCCGCCTCAAAACTACTCGTCGTGGCCATAGACTCCATAAGTTATATTGAGTACGGCGACATCAAAGAAAATACTTTTATAAAATGGCTAAAAGAATACTCTCAAATTGACAGCCTTGGAATTACAGCCGAGGAGCTATGGGAGCATAGAAACTCCCTCTTGCACATGAGTAACTTAACATCCAGAAAAGTGGCCGACGGAAAAGTTAGAGCTTTGGTTGCCTATGTGGGAGAGATACATCCCAGTGTAAAGCTCGACGAAACTGATACCGGGTATTACAATCTATACTCTTTAATTCAAGTGATAGGCCAGGCCTGTGGGAAGTGGTGTTTAACTTACGATGTGCAGCGTGAAAAAATAGATGAATTTGTTGAGCGCTATGATTTGATCGCATCCGATGCTCGTATGCAGTGGATCTATTACGATAAAAATTAACTCACGTTCAATCTGGAGAAAAGCTCCTAATGCTCAGAAAGATTCTGGAAGATCATGAGGCCGCGATACAAAACGCAGTCCGTATTTCCCCGCTAGCCTCTAACGGCTGGGCTAGCCAACTCCCAAAAGAAGCTGGCGTGTATGCTATCTGGCAACAGGAGACTCCAGTTTACGTAGGAGAATCTTCAAGCTTACGTCTTCGGATGGCAGATCTTGCGCGGCCTGTTAATCACACGTTCACCAGAAAAATTGCAAAGAAACATCAGATAATTGAGACCAACTATTCTGAAATAGCAAAAACGATATCAGCGAACTACTACCTTTCGCATATTCAGGTTGAGATTGGGCGTGCGGAGATTGAAGAGTATTTGATTTTACGCTGGCGAAACACGCTACTCAACAAACCTACTTTACGACTGTTGCACAGTGCGCAGTATCACTGGGTCACACCTATACCATCTTAAGTACTACCTCTCCCGATCAGGTTCATTGCCCCTAGGGCGGCGAGATCGAACTACAGGAAAGTCCATATCCTTCCCCTTACCATCACGGCCCTGCGCTTTGTCTTTAGTTGTCATGGCTGTAGCCCGTTCAAACGCGGCCATAAGATCAGGTGTTGCCTCTCGGGAGACAGTACGCCTGCGCTTGGCTAGTAGATCCAAAGCAGGCATTGCTCCGTCCTTCCCACGAGCACGAACGTACTGCGTGCATTGTTGATCGCGCATAAATGCGGCGAGCTCCCTGTTATCAACCTTCTCCAGCGAAGCACATTGGCGATCAATATTGATGCCCTGATGCTTCAGTCGGAAGGACAAAATAATGGCCTCTTTAGCCTGACGCTCCTTGAGTTGGTTGTACTGATCGAGATAGGCCCGCAGGCGCTTAGCATCTTGGTAATGCTGGAGCTTATGGCGCAGGAAATTAACGCCACTGACTCGGCCTAAGAAATCTGCAAGGCCTGAGGGCTGGCTTTCGAGACGCTCCTGACGGACTCTTCGAGTGATACCTAAATGATCCTCTCGCATTTTATTGCGTTCAGCGCGGTGCTTTGCCTCTTGTGCGAGGCGCAGACTACGCTGCCGAAATTTGAGAATTTCGCGCTGCTGCTCCAGCACATGCCGCCGCTCTTGTTGCGCATGTTTGAGCTCTGCCAGCTTGTCCGCGTAATCTTCCTTGCGTATGGAATTTTCGACCACCTTCCTATGGTCTGCCACAAGCTTCTGCGCCTCTTCTACCGACGGCAGTTCCTCGCACGGATAATCCTGTTCCAGGAACGCCCGTATGTCTTGCGTACGGACGGCTTTATCGTCGATGAGACGTGGAAGCGCATTCACATGACCATAGAGATCAACGACGACGTAGGGACGATTACCTGTCGCCAGCATGTAACCCCGCTCACTCAGCGCTTGAACAAATGAGCGTGCATCATCGCTGCGCTGCCAGGCTTCCGTGACATGGCGCTTATGGTCATCAAGGGAGAGCCCTGTCCGCTGCAGCTGCGCGCGCTCATTCAAAGAAAGCTGCCCGGCGTTACGGGACTTTTCGTAACCAGGAGGAAGCCTGAGGCCGTGGTCATGGGCAAAATCCCTGGTGACACGCATCAGCTTGTCACGATCAAATGCCAGGTGAACCGCTTTCTCATGATCCGCGTCAATGCGCGACCAGACGACATGGCAGTGCTCGCGTCCTTCCTTGATATGGAACACGATGGCGCGTGGCTGGTCACCCAGCCCCAGCATCTGCTCGGCGCGATGAATGTAATCCATGTACTGGTCGCGGGTGAGCGGACCTTGTGCCGGGTCTGGGTTAATCGAGAGGCTGTAGAGATACTTCTCGCAGCGGGTCAGTGTCTCTGCCTGTACCTGCCATTCTTTGAAAGCACCATGCAGGTCATGGGCAATCGCACCACGTAGATCCGCAACCTCGGCGAGTTCATTGTCGTAAGCATTCAGCAAGTGGGTTGCGAGGTCCTGACCACTGCCACGCTGAGAAGCAAAAGGGATCATGGGTCCCTCCCCAGAACGAGCATGAGATAGCTGCGGATTTCTGCGAGCTCATCGCGGCATTCCTGCAGTAACTGCTCGTGCTGTGCGTCGCTTGTGGAACCGCTCCCCTGTTCGAGCCGATCATTAATGCGGGCGGCCTGAGAAAGCAGCATGGCGGCCAACCGCTGCGTTAACGGTGAGCGTGCTCTTGCGCGAGGGGCCATCTGCCCGAATATGGCGGCAGTGATGAAGGCGTTAGCGGACTGCCCCGAGTTTCTGACTCGCGTATGGAATTCTTCGCGCAGCCTTTCGGGCGGTCGATAGGAGATAGGCGCTGGACGTGATTTCGTTCGTCTGGTCATGCCATCAACTTATCTGCTCGGGGCGATGCGTTTTCCTCTCCGATTCCACGCGCGGTCAGCTCGCGCAACGATTCGATGGGATTCCAAAGGGAGAGCTGACATCTCCTTTTGGTCGGCACCGGGCCGATCACCCGGTCGTGGTTTTAAGGACGCGAAAGTCCTTAATCGAGGGTCGCAAGGGGCTACGAAGTGCCCTTTGCTCGATGGAGTTCAGAGGAGAGCCGAAGTCTCCTCTGATCGCGATGCAACGACGACACGTTGCGCCTCAATCCCTTGGTGACAAAGTTCCAAAAGAACTTTGGAGCCTAGGGATTCCCAGGGGGGATCGCGGGGGACTGGAAGTCCCCACGCAAGGTGGGCGTGGTACTACCACGCACACCTTGTGCTCACTTCGTTCGCAGCTGGCCCATGAGTCCAGTTTATGGCTTGGGGTATGAATAATTTCTAAAAGGGAGCGCCGCTGATAAGGTCTCTCTCATTCCAGAAATGGATGTGCGTGAGCTACTTAGCACGGCATGGCTTGTGGTGCTACAAATAAGTCCGGGGCTCTGAAAGATGGCGATGGTACGTGGCGGACTTTGACGTGCCGGACCAGATCAGATTCTGGTGCATTGAAACGGATTAAAAAAAGACGGGCCTTGCGGCCCGTCTGTGCGGTGATGAAGCGGCCAGTTACTCAACCGGCGTTTCTGCGCTCTCGATCTCGTAGAGCATGAAGTCGGAGACGACCTGCGTACCGGCGAGTTTGATGTAGAACGAACCGTCAGCGTTTTTCCAGGCAACGCCGATGCGTTCATAGACGGCTTGCTCGCCTGCCCCCTTGCGGATTTTCGCCACGAAGCCGGGTTTCCGGGATTCGGAAGTATTGGTTTTAGTGTTCATGCTTTAGCTCCTGTCTGATTTGAGGCTGGTTTATTCCAGCGACAAGCCCCCCGTAGCCAGAAGAGGCCGACATGTCATGGGCAACACGGGCCTGTACCAGGGCAGCGCCCGATCAGGGACAGGCTGGCGCGGGCCGCCCATTGACATGCTGCCAAGGCATCGGTGGATTCTAGGTATGGGATACAGGCTTACAGCGGGAATAAAACGAGCTCTACTGACAGATGCGGCATCGAGCACATTCCGACTTTCCAGGAGGTATTCAGGGGAAAGGCTGCATACAATTGTATGCAGCACTCAGGGGTACGCATCTACGCGAGGGCAAGACCATGAGTACGTTCTTCAAGGAGTTCATGCAAGACGTTCCACGCGGTGATGCAACCCGCCCGTTGCGGGAGCAGAAAGTGCCGCAGGCGCGCTGGATGAAACTGGAAGACATTTCCACGAGTAGCAAGCTTGGCTACGACCCGCGCAAGCCGGGGAAAAAAGTCCTGATCGCGGCTCTGGGTCCACAGCTGATCGGCATTGAAGATGACCGTCACATTTTGACGGTGGCGGGATCACGCTCCGGCAAATCAGTCGGGCTTATCAGTAACCTCTTCTTTTACCCCGGTAGCATTCTCGCAACCGACCCTAAGGGGGAGCTCGCAAGCATCACGGCAAAGAAGCGTGCAGGCTTAGGGCAAAAAATCTATGTTGTTGACCCCTTCGGGGTCTCCAGCAAAGACGCGCTGGAATACAGGGCGTCGTTCAATCCCATGAGCATTCTTGCCATCGGCAGTCCCTCATTTCTGGAGGATGCTGCTTTAATTGCCGAGTCCATAGTCGTGCAGTCAGCAGAACAAAAAGACCCTCATTGGGATGAGTCGGCCAAGAATTTCATCGAAGGTGTAATTATCCATGTGGCAACAGCCCGTAAGCATGATGGCGAGCGTCATTTGATCCTGGTGCGCGAGCTGATCAAGCGGGCGCTGTGGAAAGAAGATGCCGAGGATGATGAAGAGAAAGGGCCGTCGATGCCGCTCCTCTATGAGGAAATGATGGCAAACGCCTATGACTTGATGGACGCGCCTGAGAGCGAGGATATCGGCAGCGCCGTTATGGCGGCGGCGCTCGATTTTTACGGTAAACGTGGTAACGAACTAAGCGGCGTTCACTCGACGGTAAACCGTCATACGAAGTTTCTGGATTACTCGGCGTTCCGTCAGGTTCTGAAGAATCATGATTTCGATCTTGCAGCGCTGAAGCGCCATCCAGCGGGGGTCAGCATTTACCTGTGCTTTCCGGCAACGCGCATTGAGATTTCGCGCCGCTGGATGCGGATCTTCGTAAATCAACTGCTTGATGCGATGGAGCGTGAAAAGACGGTGCCGCCTGCCCCGGTACTGGCCTGTCTCGATGAATTCCCGGTGCTGGGATATATGAAGCAACTGGAAACAGCCTCTGGATTGATTGCTTCCTTCGGGGTCAAGCTCTGGGTCATTCTGCAGGACTGGAGCCAAGGCAAAGCGCTTTATGGTGAGCGTTGGGAAACCTTTGCAGGGAACGCGGGCATCATGCAGTTCTTCGGTAATAACGACCTGGCGACCACCGAGTACATATCGAAGCTGCTCGGCAAAACGCAGGTAGAGGTCGCCCGTATGGGTGAAGTTGCACAGGATCAGCAGAGCAAGGGCCTGTCAGGCCGTTCGGACGCAATAGAGCTTCATGATCTTCTGACACCCGATGAAGTCCGGCGTCATTTCGCACGGCATGATCCGCTACAACGGCAACTGATACTCTGGGCCGGGCGTCATCCTATGATGCTGCAGCGTGTAGTCTGGCATCAGAAAGATGGTCCGCTCGCGCCCTATCTGTAATTTTCTTACGGCGTCGTCTCCGGCGATGCCGTATTTTCCTGAAAGGCCTGCCGTACTTCCTTTTTCTGTAGCAGCAGACCTACGGCTTTATCCTGACCCCATTCGTAAGCCAACTCTGACGCTAGACGCCCTCTGTTGTCTTGAAGCAGGTAATTGCATTGCCCGCTGTTCACGAGAAGACGGATGCAGGGCCGAAAGCCGCTCGCTGCGGCATAGTGCAGAGCCGTCATGCCGAACTTGTCCTGAGCATTCACATTAACCCCTCGCAAAAGGGCGTTGGAAGCTTGTGCGAGCCGTCCACTCCTGACATCCCTGATGAACTCCTGTTCTTTGACGTGTTGCCAGGCTTTTTCGAGGTCGGGGTCCTGGCTGGAAACCAATGACGCAAATTCTTCTGCTGAAGGGCCCGGGTTTTGTTCTCCCGGCTTAAAACCATAGATATTCCGGAGGGCATCGGCGGTAGGCAGTGGCAGATGCGCGTCTTCGCTTTTCTTGTCCTCAGGCATATGACTACACCTCCTGCTCACGATCCGGCACGAAGCGGCAGATATTCGGCAGAATTAAAGGCTCTTCATAGTAAATATCACGTGCCCATTGCCCCCGCCCTGTTGCCTCTCCATTGCGCATAAAGAAAATCCCTTGCGTAGGAGCCTCACTGTGCAGTTCCCCGGCTTGTATATAAGTCATACGGTCGCCGGGGGTGACGCCATCCAGAAAGATATGAAGAATGTGAAGGCGTGTAATGGGGAGCCCGAAACCTTTCCGGCAGGTAGTTCTGGCGAACTCATTCGGTCGAGGGCGACGGCGCTTAAAAGCGGCCCCGTGCCGAACAGCATCGCTCACCTGCTCCGCGTGGATAATCTCTTCGACACGAACGTACTGGCCGGATTTGTCAGGTGTCAGATGGAGTGTGATTGTGATGGGTGAATCAGTCTTGCTGGAAATTTTATAGAAAAAAGTTCCGGAGAATGCGGATACCAGGTCCGTCATACCTTCATAGTCGTTGGCAAAATATTCATACATGGCCAGAAAAGCTGCCAGGTCCTGCCTGTCTTCATGCAGGGATTCAAAGGTAAGCAGTTCCTCATCTATGAGAAACCTGGCGACATCACGCAGACGCTCAATGCCCAGAGTACCGCTGATATTTTCTGCAAAACGGCGCAATGCCTCTTCCTTGAATGCAAACTCAGCGTCATCGGCATCGTACTTATCCAGATTGGATTCCGAGCTGGCGATATCGTCCCGCACCTGGCGCCATGAGGGTAAACGCCCGCCATGTTTATGGAGGCTGCGGTAACGACGCAGGGCTGTGCGCAGCTTATCGATCTGCCAGTCACTAAAAGGCATGTCTTCAACATCCATATCCTTTCCCTCTGATTGTCCGGCGCGAGGAATCCACGAGGAAAGCCGCACTTGCATCTGTGTCAGCGTAGCTCCGAACGCTATCCATAGAGGCCGCCGCCATGCGCTCTCCGATGAAAAGCCCGCTTGACGATCATCCTGCGACCGTGACGCTGAGAGATGAGTCTGGCCGCTTGGCATTTCGCGTGATGCCACGAGCGCTGACGCCACAACGCGCTCAGTTGAGTGACCAGGCCAGCCGCATCTTTGGCTTTGGTCTGCTGGCAGCGAGTCTGGTAACAATCCCTGACTGGCAACAACCGGAATTACCCGTAATGACAGCCGTCTTTATCGGTGCCTGGCTTGGCGGCGCAGTTCTGCGCTGGGGAATGCGTGCGGTATTTCACACGACCACCCCTATCGAGCTCGGTCTGGAGTGCATCAGCGTATGCCGTCATGGCCGCTGGGAATGTTTTGATCGCCACCAGGAGCACTGCTTCGCTTTGCTACCACATGATCAGGGAGAACAGGAGCGGCGGCGGAATGAGTTCAACACCCGTGATGCGGCAGCACGTGGAGAGGTCGTTCAGATGCCAGTGTATTTCGGGGACTCCTTTCATGTCGTGCTGATCTATGCCGGGCACCGTGTGGATCTGATGAGCATTTACGGCAGACAGCGGGCTGCAGCGGTGGTGGCCCGGCTGCAGTATTGCGACCGCGTACTGGAGCAGGAGGCAAAACGTGCAGGTGCTGGCGATAACCCGCATGCATCTGGTGACTGGCATCAATCTCCAGGAGGGCTTTAACCATGCTTCCGATCATCTTGGGCTACGCAAAGATCATCGCGATATGCGTCGTAGGTGCGGTTCTGGGCATCATCGTCATGAACGTTGCTGTCTGGCTGGGAACGCTGATTTATCAGCAGGTGATGCGATTCATCGAGTGGGCCTCTGGTGCGCTGGCATGGAGCATCCTGCAAGTGGGCAGGTTCCTAACAACGCTGATTTGCGGGAGCGTTTCGTTGCTGTTCAGAATGATCTGGGCGGGGTTAATGCGGATATATCAGCCTTGCTTCCTTGGTATCCAGGGATTCTCCCTTTCCCTGCGGCAGTACGTGAAGCTGCGGGAGCTTTACTGGAAATACGGACGTCATGAATTCCCGCGCTTCGCGCAGTTTAGGCGTCACATGCTGGGGGAAGAAGAGCCTCCTAAAAAGGAAGAGAGCAAGCCTGCAGCGCCTGAGAAAAGCACATATGCACAGGCGCTGGAAGCGTTGGGTTTTGCAGAGGATCAAGTGTTCGACAAGGCACAGTTGAAAGCGCGATACCGGGAACTTGCGATGATCCTGCACCCTGACAAGGGATTTCCAAACAGTGTGTTCATGCAGCAGATCAACGATGCCGTTGACTGCATCAAGAGGGCAAAAAAATGGAAATAATCCGTCGGCAAGACAAGCTCCCGTCCCTGCTTGATCAGGCACGTCTTGAACTGGAAGCTTTCCACAGTCGAGTGCCCTCCGTCAGGCAGCAATCATCAGATGCTTCAGGGATGCGCAAGTCTGAGCAGAAGCATCGCGAGCGCATTCTTTACTGCTCCCAAGTGCAGCAGGGCTCATCAGTATTGATCCTGAAGATAGTCCCGGACGGCGCGGAGATCACGGAGGTGATCAAACGTCCTCCGGCTCCGGTTACAAGGTCCGCAAAGACTACCAAGGAAAATCAGGATAGCGATGTACGAGAGTTGCTGTGGGGCAACTACAAGGGCTGCCCCCATTGTGGCCATGGAGCGCTGGTGATGTGCAGCCGCTGTGGGAGCCTTTCGTGCTTGGGTGATAGTGCGTCGACCATGACATGCCCGGTGTGCGCGCATAGCGGACAGGTTAAAGAGAGCGGCATCAGTCTGGAGTTCGCCCGGAGCAAGCCCGCGGTGGGAAGCGTGGCGCAACCTCTGTTACCACGCGGCACGGTCACACAAGCCCTGCCCTGGAAGAAATAATGGTGGCATGGCAAGGCGGATGCCTGATTTGTGAACAGTCAGGCATTGCCTTGTGGATCGGAGCTCTTAAGGTACTTGTCCTGCAGGTCGTAAAGCTTTTCACAATCGCTGGTGAGTTCTTCTTCCTGAATGAAATCGCGGCCTGTCTGCTGCAGGAATTTTTTGATCCAGAGCTGGCTACCGATGGAACGGTCATAGAGGTCTTTGCAGTAGCAAAACAGCACGCGCGCCGTAGCGCGGGCGATGGTGCGAGGCGGCATGCCCTGGCGCTCCAGTCCGCGCATGTGCGCCATCAGTTGCTGCTCTATCCATGCGGTATCTGGTTCGGATACGAGATCGCGAAGAGACACGGGCAGGCTTTCTTTCATGGCACCCTCCTTGGAATTACACCTCGATTGACCTTTCCACATTGCTTTGAACCTCGTCCAGAAAATTCAGCAGGTGGTCATCGTGAGCAAGAAAGAGCCGTTCAATGATGCTGCACAAGGTAACAGTGAGGCTCGACAACAGCAGATCAAGGAATGGCGGAAAGCCTGTGATCAGGCACTGGAACAGCTTCGGGAAGAGCAGCGGCGCAGGCGCGATCAGGATATGGAAAAAGCGCGTCAAAAAATTCTGCGGGAGCATAATCGCTTGGACTGTCGCCCGGCTTATACGCGGCGCAAAGCAATGACGACGAAACAGTTGGAGGAGCGCGCAAGCCAGGTGGTGGAGGCGCAGAATTTGAGGGCCTTGAACGCGGTTAGAAACGGCTACAGGGCGAGAATTGAAGCGCTTGAAAATCCAGAACGGGCGGGCAAAGCTCAGCTTCATGAACCCAACCGCAGCCCGTCTGAGATCAGAACGATCTTCAATGCGTCCCCCAAGGCGCGCGGGGAACCTGATTCCGAGCGGGAGCGCTAATCTACGAGGTAAGTAGAAACTGCGTCTCATGTGTTCGGATTAGCAAATAACTCGGGAAGATACTTTTGTATCAATCCCAGGTGTACTCCTACTCTTGTGGCTATGAGGGCTCCTGGTTTCCCCTGGCTCTCACGACGCCGAGCAATGGCGATACCGCTCAATAGTTGCCGCGCATCTTCCTCTCGCGCCCTAGTACCTAGCCGGGGCAGCATCGGTATGCCTTTAGCTCTCATCATGGCCCCTCCACTTATACCCTTCGGGGTTGGTGAGGTCTGCCATCTGCCGCCGATGATGGTCTGATTTTCATATGCGACAGCGATGTGCATTTTACGATCAAGACCCAGCTTCAAATAATCGTCTTGTTCGAGCTCGCGTGAAGGAAAGCACTCTCTTTTTGCGTTAGCCTGATTTCCTGACGTGTTTGATTTACTCGACCGAAACCCTGCAGCCATGTATACACAACCGAGCTCATCGGAGCTATCTGGATCTATGTCGTCAAGCGTTAGAGCAACCCTTTTAAATTCCTCGGGCACCTCAGATTGAATGTGGAATACGGACGCATCTATAGGATCATCTGAGTGCGTCCCTGACTTACCTTTGGCGCTACTAAACCTTTCGCCGCCAAAGTTACTTAGTAATTGGCCCTTGCTCACAGCCATGCAGAGTTGATGAACACCGATATCATCAAACACATGGGAGGCGCTTAGTACGAAATACTCGCCCCCCATAGTAAACGCAACACCGGACCCCGTTTGCTCTAGCTTCTTGCGTTTCAGTGTGTGGTATATCGGCAATACTGCTGACTCAACCCGCTGAGGCAACGCCAATGCCATATCCACTTGCCGCCCCACGAGGGCAAGGGCAAGTTGAACGCCCGGATCATTTAAGTCGATTCCCACCTTCATTTTTAATCCTTAATAAAACTACTGCTTGCCCGGCACGGCGTTATGGCACAAGGCCAACAAGCATACATTCAGCCATCCCCGCGTCAACGAAAGACATCCTTTGCCGCGATGCGGCATCACAGCTTCGCAGCCACGCGCCCGAAGGGACGCGTGGCTTTTCCGCACGCTTACTGGCCCCAGAAAACATGGACTTCCCCCTGGGGAGCCTCAAGAGCGAACACATCACCATTCAGCTCCATGTCGCGGGCCATGGCCTGGTAATCGATGTAGTACGCCAGCGATGACGGAATGTCGGTGGTCTCTTCGGTCAGTTGCTGCGCGTAATCGGCAAGTGAGCTAAAGGTGCCGCAGTAATTCTCTTCAGCGGCACGGCGCGCTTCGTCCAGGTTGGAGAAATATCCGAGCAGCGCGTCCCCGAATTTCGGGAACTCCTCGATAAAACGCGCGATATCGTGCGCGGCGGTGATGCCCTCGTATTCTCCCAAAGCGTAGTCACCGAAACCTTCGTAATCGTGGATGGCATATTCCTCGGCATCCGGCACTGGGGAGGCTGCCAGCATGGCGTTGATCTGTTCCTGAATCGCGTCCACTTCATCGCTCGCGTCAATCCAGACGCCGTGGAGGTAGCCGCTGTTATAGGCAGCGAGGTCGGCAACATAGATGCGGGGCGTGGTGGTCATGGCTTGGGCTCTCCTCTTAGGACTATGGGTGCATGTGCTGTAGCGCGCACATGCACCCCTGCCCGTCGGCGAGACCGGGGAGGCAAAACGCAATGGGCCCGGTAAAGGGAGGGGAATCACCCGGCCTGCACAAACCCATGTCGTTTTATGGGCGCGGAAGGTCGGGGAAACCCTTTAGCGGGGCGAAGCTTTACCCTTGCGTTGCGCCAGGGGCGGATGCCCCTTAGAGCTCTTTTTCGCGAAAGGGATCGTCACCGGAAGGCCGGGACAATTGTTCTTCATTGGCCCGGTTGCGCGGACACGCGCGATAGAACCCGGCCTGGTGCGCGAAGCGCAGCAGGTTCGCCTGACAATCTCGTCACCATTTCGATGCGGTCATTAGGTTTCCTCATCTCCTTTCCCTCGTCTTCTTTCATCACACCTCACATGCGTCCTGACCTATGGGCTTTCGCATAGTCGTCGTCACGTCGGTGCTGCAAGTCATGAATGACTCCTTCTCTTCGTTGCGGCCCGAAACGGATGCAGCCGTGGCCGTCGCTAAGTGCGTGGGCAAGCGCCATGAGGCCGCGATGGGTGGCTGAAAAAAGAGGAGATAACGAAGATGAAACTACTGACGATCTTTGAACTGGCTGCCAAACCTGAGGGCGAACTGCGCGCGCTGTACCGCCAGGCGTTCAATGCGGCGGCGCGTAACGAGCAGAACAGCGCAGAACAGCGCAATGCCGTAGCCTCGCTGGCGAACATCCGGCGCGTGATGAGCGAAAGGGGAATGCGCCCCTGATGCCCGAAACGAGAAGCGGCCCCGAAAGGGCCGCTTCCCTTGTTGCCGTTTAAGCCTGAAGCCAGGACTCCACGGTGGCGGCACCGTATTCGGCTTTCCACTCTTTCAAGACTCGGTGGTTGCCGCCCTTAGTCTCAACGATTTCACCGCTGTGCGGATTTTTGTAGCGCTTCAAAGCGCGCGGGCGGCGCTGCTGAGAAACCGGTTTATCCTGCTTCCGCCCCACCGATGCTGGATCGAGAATGGCGATAATATCTTTGAGACCCTTGCCATATGTCTCCATCAGGGCCTTGAGCTTGGACTCGAACTCGATTTCTTTCTTCAGACCTGTATCGCTTTTGAGCGCTTCGAGTTGAGCGATCTGCTCCTGGAGTGCGCGTTCAGCGGCGCGAAATTCAGCCAGTTTTGACACTGTTGTAACCCTCTAAAGGACGCACATGCGTGTAGGCCGAATATAGCAAAGCGAGGCGAGGCCTACACTACCGGGAGTTAATCACACCAGGATCATGTGGATTTGTACTTCTTGAGCAGCGTTTCCGGCACGAAATAGATGTCACCCTTCGCCCGTGTCAAAGCCACATAAAGCTTGTTCCTGGTCTGAGGATTGAGATTGGCCAGGTTGTTGCCCTTGAAATTTTTAAGCGTTGTCGGATTGAGCACAATGCAAACGTCTTTGTATTTGTCTTCGCCTTTGGTTTCGCCCCAGTTCCTAGCATGGCCAGGATATTTTGCCCTGTCCTGATAAAACAGTTTGACTATCCCTTCTTCTGAAAAGATACCGTCGGCGTCAGATTGCTTTTCAATATAGGATATCGTAGTTTCATCCATCCGGTTAGAATGAATTTGGATGTCTAGATTGTCAGAAACATAGTTGCATACGGCGGGGCTGCAACGGTGGCTTTTCTTTAATGTTTCCTCATCAACCTCAACACCTATTTTTTTAAATTGCTTTTTATAACTAGCGAAGTCGTCATGCAGGGTTCGATTAACGGGGCCATCTCTGCTGGTATCAAACGTATGCTGGAAATAATCGCCAACGCAGACGACATTGGTATCCGCCGCAAGGATACTTTTTAGGAAATTGAAGTCGTGCCCCGCGAAATCTTGGACCTCATCAACGAACACGTAGTCAAAGTACTTTGAAATGCGTTCCAGAACCTCACCCATAGCACCCTGTTCATCAAGAAGCTTGGCGAGGCGGTTGCTATAGAGACGGAAACCAGGATCGCGATATCTGTTGATACCCATTGCGAACCTGTTTTTGCATGGTTCGAAATTTATACCCTTGGCACCGACTTTGTAATGCAGGGTTGGCTTGTAGCAAAATGAGTAAAGAAAGTTAAAATATGAAACGAGATATATGTTTTGAGGCAGGCACTGGAATTTTTCAGCAATCTTGGACCTCAGATTGCTGACGTTATTTATCGTGTAGGTGATTATCAGGAACCTTTTATCCGCATCCAGACTATTCACAAGGTGCGTGGTTTTCCCTGAACCGGCAACTGCAAGAATTACTGACTTATCCATTCGATAGCATCCCTGATATATTGGGGGACCACGATTCCGTCAGCCTTGCTTTCCAGGATAGAGAACGCGGCCTCTGTTTTGTTTTTGAGCATATAGTCCTGCACAGAGAGTGTTTTCCTGCCTCCCTCAAATAGCCCATCACAAAAAGCCTTGTTGTCTTCGTAAATGCAAATTTCGAAGGTTGATCTTGCATTATTGGCGTCGGAGAAGATTTTTATCTTGTCATCAGCGTAGTCGGCGTAAAGATCAACGCAATTTTTTTGATGGTCTTTGTCATTGTCGCGAATAACTGCCGTCCTTGTTCCCAGCAAACGCGAAATATCCAGGTAGCGCTTGAAGCTTGTACCATCAACGGAAATAACATGGACGTCGGATTGGTCCATATTCTTCCCTGTAACCTTCTGGATAAAGGACTCAAGAAGGATGTATTCGGCATCCCCTTCAACGAGAACGACCTTCTTGGACAGGATAAAATCAAGAACACCATTGTCAGGGGCTTTTATGAAGTACTTCGCTGTATCAGGGGGAAGTTTTGTCATCGGCACCGGGAGAGGCGAGCCCCCATGGAGCAAAACGCAATTCCTTAAATCAAGCCTTGCGCTGATGAGACTGCTGTGAGTAGCAATGAAGAGCTGCTTATCTTCAGACTCATTAATCCTGCCAATGAGTTTCTTCATGTTGATGTGACTGAGATGATTCTCAGGCTCCTCAATCAATGCTATGTCAATGCCGCTCTTGGCTCCTCCAGCCTTCTTGAGTGCAAATTCAGCCTTGATAAAACACTGCTTACCCTTGCCTTTATGCTCTATGCTGGTATCGCCCTGGATCAGCGTCAGATCGGTAAATAAGTTGGACTTAATATCGTTTTTCAGGGCGAACAAATAATCGTCAACGCGGTCGTTCAACCCCCTAAGAATATCGCCCCTGAAAGCTTCCTTTGCTTTTCGATATTCATTCTGATGCTTTTGCTTTTCGGAGCCTACAGCATAGGCAGCATACATATCACCGATATATTCCCTGGTGGCGTGTTCGTTATTTGCCACTGAGGTGTCGATCAGGATATGTCGAAGATATTTTTTATACCCGGAATACCCTTCTCCACTGAAAGTGCTAAACCTGACCGTATAATATTCGAACGGAAAATTTTCAGGGTCGGCGGCCAATATTTCTTTTATCTCAGCACCCAGATCCTCGTTGGGAAGGCACTCCATCTTAAGGCCGTCACATGCGACCTGGTCTGAATTATTTTTCCCGTTTAGCTCGAAGTTATTCTGCTCGTTAAAATAGAGCTCTACGTAGAGAACAGGAAGGTTTTCATATGCTCTCGTGGCTGACGAGAGAAAATCCTTTACCGCCTGGGCGTTTAAAATTCTTTCTATCCCCATCGTTTCAACGCGATTTCTGCTCCCGCTAAGTACGAGGTTGATGGCAGACAAAATTGTGCTTTTGCCTGCCTCATTCTCGCCGATGAAGATGTTGAGATTTTTGTCCAGGTCGATAGACATGGTTTGGAAACGACCAAAGTTATTAAGCTTTATTTTCCTGATGTATTTCATGTCTATCCCTGACCACCAGCTCAGTTAGTTTGGACGTGCTTCATCATGCCATCAACATCGACCGCGCGTATGTACTTGGCAGGATTGTTCGCACTGGCAATTTCTTCGAAGTGTTTCTCACCGCAGAGGATTTTGGCTCCTTCAACGTGACGCAGATCGCCCCACCAGGTACTGCCTTTTGTTTCCACCACGAAATACAGCTTCTCCTGGCCGTTATCGTCCACAACGACAGCCCAGTCCGGGTTATAGGTGCCAAGCGGGGTCGGCACTTTGAACCAGGAGGGAAGCTTGGCGTAGACCTTCACCGCTTCGTTCTTTTCCAGATCCTCAGCGAAGTTCTTCTCTATACCCGCCGAGTCATAGACGACGTGGGTGTAGACGGATTTCTGCGTTTCGAGGGTGTTCTTCAGGTAGCCCTTCAGCTCTTCCTGCTGGAAGAGCTCCTGCGCATAGAAGTGCTCATCACCGATCTTGCTGTACTTGATGCCGTCGACCAGAGCCAGCCGCTTGGTGCGGTTAATCGCTTCGGCGGCATAGTCGATGAACTGCTGCGGGTTGCGCGCGAAGTCCTGGAGACGACGGCTCTCGGTGAGGATTTTGACGATGCTGCTACGGGTTAGCTGCGTCTTGTCCTGCAAGTCAGTAATGATATCCGGAAGCTCGATGTCATCTTCATGGATGGTGGTGAAAGCTGAAGCGGATGTTTCTTCTGCTGTCACACCACCCTTGCCAATGGCGATATCGGCTTTCCGGAATTGCGCCCTGGTCTTGGTGATCGGTGGGCAATCCTGAATGGCTTTGGCGCAATCGACGATAAGCTTCTCGTTGTTGAAGTCCACGCGGTAGGTGGTTTTGTACTTGATGCGATCCCAGAGGGCCTTGAATTCCTCGCTCTGCAGGACGGCCTCGCGGGTACGGATGATCCGGCGGTCATCGGCATTCTTGATGTCGAGCTTGCCAGAAAGCTTCTTGAGAACGCTCTGGATGTCTTCCGCCGCGACATCAGGTTTGCTGCCGAGCTCGCCCTTGATGTCGTCAGGCAGCTTGAAGCTACCATCCTTGAGCGCGGTGCGCAGGGAGTCCTGGACCTTGCCCTTGGCGTCGACAAAACCTTCACCTTTCAGGAATTGCCAGATTTTCTCGGAGTGCTCGACGCCGAGCGGGGCAGTCTCCCCCTTCTCATTGACCGTCAGCACGGTCGCGAACTGGTGGGATTCAACGATGCCGAAACGAATGCCGGTATCGTCTTCAATCTCCTTCTGGAGATGTTCGGCGAACTCTTCGTAGCTCTCAGTCGCGATCACGGTGAGCGTGTTGATGTCCGACCCGCGCAGGCGCTGCCCGTCCTGATTGACGCAGAGTCGCAGGCCCCGACCGATGGTCTGACGGCGCTCCCGCTCTGTGCCCATTTCACGCAAGGCGCAAATCTGGAAGACGTTGGGGTTGTCCCAACCCTCTTTCAGGGCGGAGTGAGAGAAGATGAATTTGAGCTTGGTATCAAAGCTCAGGAGCTTCTCCTTCTCCTTCATAATCAGGTTGTAGGCTCGCTCGGAGTTGTCACGACCAGCCTGGGTGCTTTCCGCCGTATCGACAAGACGTTCCTTTTTGTCGATGGAGAAGTAGCCGTTGTGGACCTCGGCAGCATTGGCTTCGAGATCAATTTCCTTGAAGAGGCTTTGGTAGTCGCTGGACTTCGCGAGCTTCGTGTACTCCTCTTCAAACATCAGGGCGTATTTGCCTTTGACCGGGTTACCAGCTTCATCGTACTGGCGATAATGCTCAACGCTGTCGATAAAGAACAGGCTCAAAACCTTGATAGGCTGCTTGTTCGCAGCAAAGGTGAGCTCCTTATCGAGATGCTCCTTGATCGTGCGCCGGATCATCAGGCGCTTGATCTCATCCGGACTTACGGCCCCAATAGCCTCGCCAGGACGCAACACCTGGTCGATACCCGGCCCTTTGATCTGGACTGACTCGTTGTCCTTGCCGCAGGTGATCGTGCCGATCTGCATGTTCTCGTAGATGGCGCGATTAGCGATTTGCTCCAGATCGTCACCGTCTTCAACGGTAAGAATCTCGCGCTTGATGTTCTTGCCGCGCTGCACGTCGATTTCAATCTTGGCTGTGATCGAACCTTTGCGGTTATGCGTGGACTCAAGCTTAACGTAAGGCTTGTTGTTGCCACCTTCAATCTGAAGGGAAGCTACCTCTATCTGCTTGACCAGGCCCCGGTCATAGGCATCAACCGCATTGAGGCGATAAACCATGTGGTGCTTATCGGAATGAGTAGCTGAATAGCGTAGTGTGCAAAGCGGATTCATGGCGTCCAGAGCCTTCTTGCCCTGACCTTGCAAACCACCATCTACACTTTGTGGCTCATCTACAATGATAATGGGGTTGGTGGACTTGATGAGGTCTATGGGTTTTTCGCCGCCTGTTCGCTCGTGCTCTTTATAGAGATTGTTAACATCCTTTTTGTTAATAGCCCCTACCGTCGTCACCATAATCTGAACGCTGGCGCTGGTAGCGAAGTTTCTTACCTGCTCGGGCTTGGACGAGTCGTAAAGGAAATACTCATACCCCTTTGCTTTAGGGTAAAGGTTTTCAAAATGGACACGGGTAATTTCGAGCGTCTTATTTGTGCCTTCTTTGATTGCCACTGAAGGAACAACAATGACGAATTTTGTAAACCCGTAATTCTTATGCAGCTCAAATATGGTGCGCAGATAAACGTAGGTTTTACCTGTACCCGTCTCCATCTCGACGGTAAAATTCCCACTGGTAAGGCTGCCAGCAGGGGACAAACCGTTATCCAGCTGAATAGCACGTAGATTGTCGTGGAGCTCTTCGTCGACAAGCTGTAACCGATTACCAATACCGAGCTCATTTTCTGAAAGACCTAATGAACCTTGCAGCCCGGCTTCAGGGCGATAGGTTACTGTAAACTCAGAGCGTGAGACTTCCTGCCCTTTAAAAAGACCCACGACGGACTCTATAGCCGCCATCTGGTAGTCAAGATTGTCTTCAAAATGCAGCTTCATCAGGCCTACTCCTTACAAGCTGCGCACATGTGTTATGCCATTCTGTTCCAGAATGGCCGCCATGTTGGTTTTCGATACATCATCACTGAATGCGCTGTCTCTGAAGAAGACATGAGAGTCTGAAGCAGGGGCAAGCTCATGGTGCCAGCTAAGGATACCTTGCGCGATAGATTCAACCTCTTCGCCGTCGATAGTCTCATCTAGGCAAGCGAAAAGTACGCCATAACCAATGCTATAGATAGACTTTCCAGAAACAACTTTACTTTGGATAGGGGCACCAAGATCAATCCCGCGCTTAATTAGAAGCTCATAAAGAACATCTTCTTCCGAGCGTCCCGCAACCAAGTGTTCCTGATGGGAAAGCAATGTTTCCTCAAGATCATTTCTATCCGGTCTCCAGGCTTTAATGCTCGACGAAGCCAAGCTAAACACCTTAAAGCCAGTATCAATTTTTTTATCTTCGCCTTGAGCATTAATTTGCTTAGCGGCCCTCCTCAGTCGCTCGCGAGAGAGAGCAGCAATATTGCGCGGAATATTATTTTCCTCACAAAATTTTGCAGCAACTTTTTGCTCTTTGCTTGATGGATCAAGAGGTTCTGGAAGTTGAACTAGAATGAATCGTCTTGCGCCTTCATCTTCTGAGTTCAGACGCATTACTGCCTCGCCGGTTGTGCCGCTACCTGCAAAGAAATCCATAATTATCGCATTCGGATCGTCGGATGTGGTGTAGCGAACGAGCCGAGAAATTTCGTCGACGTCTTTTGGATTGTTAAATACTTTTTTCCCAAAAAGATTTCTTAAGTACTTAACAGAAACTTGTGATTGCTTGTAGAAGTAAGATCCACGCACCTGTGTTGCGAGATCTTCTTCGCTTTCATTGTCAGAGTCGTCACCGGACTCATCTTCGTTAGCTTCGCACGCGCTTAGAAGCTCAAAATTTACAGGGCGAATATGTGACTTCCTGATTGGCGGTGCGGAATGATCCTCACGAAATTCAACAATTCCCAAGTCAATCATTTGCTGCATAGTTTCTGGCTTTGAGAAAACCCAGCCACGTTCTGGAACTGCACAAGGCATTTTTGTTTTTGGGTGAATTACGTCATATCGCGGCCCTCCACCACCAGGCCAAGAAATGTTGTCATCCCTCCACGGCCCATTCTTATCGATATGCTTATACCTGCTCCACTTTTTGGCGGGGTGACTCTTGGGAAGTGAGGAGTACCAATCCTGGAGGTCTACCTCAATAAGCGAATCATTTTCTCCGTGAGTTTTACGCAAAGATAGATACTTTTCCCAAATGTCGCGAGCACCTGGCTTTTCTTCTCTCCACATGGCCTTTATCTCACGCAAGTAAGACTGAGACCGAGCGTAAATAACTACATATTCATGACCATTGGAAAAAAACTTAGCGTCGTTTTTACGACCTTTCTCCCAAGCGAGACATGAGATGAAGTTTTCCTCCCCGAAAACCTCATTCATCAATTGCCGCAAATTGACAACTTCATGCTCATCAATGCTTACAAGGATAACCCCATCCGCCGTCAGCAAATTCTTCGCCAGATGAATCCTTGGGTAGATCATGTTCAGCCAGTTTGTATGATATCTGCCGGAGCTCTCTGTATTGCTGGAGAACTTCATACCTTCATCATCAATTTGGCCGGTATATTTCAGGTAAGTTTCCAGGTTGTCTTGGAAATTATCCGGATAAACAAATTCTTTCCCCGTATTATACGGCGGATCAATATAGATCATCTTTACTTTCCCTGCGTAACTTTTCTGCAGGAGTTTCAAGACCTCTAGGTTATCGCCTTCGACAAACAAATTCTGCGTCTTATCCCAATCAACGCTTTCACCTGGGCAAGGCAACAACGTTCCTGTCGAAGGTGTAAGCGCTACTTGACGCGCCTTCTTTTTTCCATGCCAGTTCAGGCCATATTTCTCTTCGCTTTCGTCGATGGCTGATACATCGCCCATAAGCTGGCGTAAAGTATCAAAGTTAAGGCCGCCTTCACTAAAGGCATCAGGAAATATCGCTTTGAGCTGTTTGATGTTTTCGTTGACGAGGTTGGCGCTTTCACCATCCTGCAGGGTCACTCGCTCAAGAATTGGCTTATTCATCAAATGGTCTCTCTAATCTTTTCAAGCGCGTCGTTGATCTTTTTAATTTGTGTATTGAGCTCAACCTGTCGCCCGAGCTGCTTTTCTTTTTTCAGCTTGTTGGCGATTTCTGCTTTTTTCAGGTTGAGCTTTTCAAGCTCGCGGAGCCGTTCAAGACGGCCCTCGCCGGATTTATTTTCGATATTGTCGGCTGCGCCCTGCTCATAGCGTCCGCTATGGCTGGCGCAATTAATAGCTATGACACGATCAGCCAAGCTTTTATAGAAACTAAGGAAATTGCTGAAGGAAAACCTGTTGATATTGCAGTCTTCCAGGAAGACTGCCTGCGCAGCCGAGGGCGCAGCCAGGTCAATCCAGTCGGTGTACAGGATGTCCTCGACCACCCATTTTTCCCTGTCCGCCTGGTTGATGCGCTTGTCGGCGACACTCAGGCAGACCTGGTTGCCTTGCGTGAACAGCAGGATCAGCGGATACGGGATCGACCGCTGCATGAAGGTCGCGATGCGCTTGAACCGCTTGGTCGAGGTCAACTCGACCTGGAGAATGGCGACTTCCGAGAAGTCGCGCTCGCCATCAACATGGCCCGCGATGTTGATCGTGGCGGGCTTCAAGGTGTAGAGCCAACGGATCTTCTCTACATCGTCCTTCAGCGCCGTTTTATCGGCGATATCGAGGATGCCGTTATCAAGAAAGAGTTTCTTGTAAACGGGCTTGTTCAATTCGCAGGATTTGGGAATTGAAAGATGGTCGATGAAGGCTTCCAGCGTACCTGGCGTCATAGCATGTCCTTAGCCTTACGGAGCGTCCGTGATGATGAGGTAGGTTACAACGGCAAAGTCCTCGATGCCCTGGCTGCTGGTAGCAGTCAGCACCGTACCGCCTCTGGTGAAGAGGCTCTGCACGCCCCTTTCCTCGCTTTTGCCTGCAATGCTATCCACCGCAACGGCCAGCAGCTGTTGGTACTGCTCCATGTCGGCACCGTTCTTGGTGCGGTCGTTCACCCGCCCGGCAGCTGTTTTATCGATGGATGCTGCCGAGAGGCCATGCTTTTTCAGCAGGTCGAGTACCTTCTTGCTTTGCGTGAAGTTGAGCTCGACGACGGCTTCGTCAGAAACATAAACAAGGAAGTACGGCGCAAGCGGATAGTTCTCATCGACCTGGACGGCCCGCTGGCCATCCCTGATGCTCTTCAGGCAGAAGATGACGCCGGGTTCGAGGCCATCGGCCTTGAGGTCGGCGTCGATGGTGACTGCCGCATGGAGGCCGTCCGGAGCTTGCTCCAGCAGGTGCAGGTTCTTCTTCATGTAGCCTGAAAGATCCATGCGGAAGTCATTCAGGGTGAGATCGGTGATGGAGACACCGCCCGCCATGTCTTCCAGGTCGACCACAGCATCTTTGAGCTGCTGCAACTGGCGACGGCGATATTCCAGGTCGTTCATTTCCTGGGCGTTGGCGTCGATGACGTTTTCTTCGCCCGTAGCCGAGATGTCCAAGAGCATCATACGGCCCGCCACTCTGGCTTCGAGGTTGATGTACTCGTCCAGCTCCATGTTTGGCCAGAAGTTAATGAGCTGGATTTGCGTGTTCTTCGAGCCCAGACGGTCGACCCGACCAAAGCGCTGGATGATCCGGACCGGATTCCAGTGGATGTCGTAGTTGATGAGGGTGTCGCAGTCCTGCAGGTTCTGGCCCTCGCTGATGCAGTCGGTGGCAATCAGCAGGTCGATCTCTGCCTTCGCGTCAGGGTCGATCTTGGCTCGCTCCTTCGACACAGGAGAGAAGGCTGTCAGCAGGTTGTTCAGGTCCGATCCGGCCCCGGCCAGAGTCGTCTTGTTGGTGCCACCGCCGGTGATGAGCGCGCTGTGGATACCGAGTTCGTCCCGCGCCCAGTCCGCCAAATGGACATAGAGATACTTCGCGGTATCGGCGAAGGCGGTGAATACGATGACCTTCTTGTTGCCGGGGTTCAGCGGTTCCTGGACTTTCCTGGCGATGACTTCCTTCAGCTTTTCCAGTTTGGCGTCACGCTGCTTATCAACGGTCTGTGCCGATTCGACGATGGAGGTCAGGAACACCCTGTCCGCCTCCAGTTCCTGCCTGAAGCGGATGAGGTCCATGTCCTGGAGCAGGACACGGGTTTTGTTGCCGATCATGAAGGGTTCAAGCTCGGGCGAGTCCATCTCAAAATCGTGGATGTCCTCAATGTTCATGGCTTCGATGTCGCCGCTTTCATGCGCGTCGATCTTCTGCAGCAAGGATTCGACCTGGGCCAGCAGCTTTTGCGAGGTCAGCGTGAACGAGTTGATCGAGCTTTCCATACGCTTGAGCAGGTTCACACGCATCAGGTGGATCAGGCTCTCTTCCCGGTCTACCTGCTTGAACACGCTCTTTCCGTCGCCGACTGCGTTGTCGTAACGACGGGCGTACTCATCCTTCTTGTCGGTCCGGACGAATTTCATCGGCGAATAGCCCGCCAGCGAAAGTCGGCGGATGGTCTTGTTCACTTCCTTTAGCGGCGGAAACTCATGGGTCGAGTCGATATCGGCATAGATGTTTTGCGGCTTCAGACGTGTCGGGAATTGGCCGATGTCTGCCGTGCCGTAGTATTTCTGAATGTGCTTACGGGAGCGCGCAATGGTGACGATATCGAGCAGCTTGAAATAGTCGAAGCTCATTGTGTCCAACAAGGACGCGACACTTCGATTTTCAGGCGGTTGCTTGACCCATTGGTTGAACTGCTTCTGCGCCAGGCGCAGTGTGCTTTCCACATTCTTGATGCCAACATCAATGAAGGCATCGTCGCGCCCTTCGGTGATGAAGGCGACCTGGTTCTTCAGGTCGTTCATGCGGTTGTTCACCGGGGTCGCCGAGAGCATCAGTACCTTGGTTTTCACGCCCGACTGGATGATGTCTTCCATCAGGCGGCGATAGCGGGTCTTGGTGCCCTTGGTGGGGTTGTTGTTGCGGAAATTGTGCGACTCGTCGATGACGATGAGGTCGTAATTCCCCCAGTTCAGAGTTTCGAGATTGATCTCGCCGGAGCTGCCTTTCGTACGCGACAGGTCGGTATGGTTCAGGACGTCGTAGTTGAAGCGATCCTGGGCCAGCAGGTTGCGCTTGTCGTTGATGGTGTAGATCGTCCAGTTGTCCCGAAGCTTTTTCGGGCACAGTACGAGCACACGGTCATTGCGCAGCTCGTAATACTTGATGACGGCCAGCGCCTCGAAGGTTTTACCGAGGCCAACGCTATCGGCAATGATGCAGCCATTGTGCTTTTCGAGCTTGTCGATGGCACCGAGCACACCGTCCTTCTGGAATTTGTAGAGCTTGTTCCAGACAAGAGTGTCCTTGAAGCCAGTCTTGGTCTTGATGATGCTGTCTTCGTCGATGTCTTCGAGAAAGTCTTTGAAGATGTTGTAGAGCGTCAGGAAATAGATGAAATCGCCCGGCTGATCGGCGGCAATGAACTCCAGCTTTTGCAGGAGCTCGTCCTTAATGTCGGGGGCTCTCGGGGCATCCGTCCAGACGGAGTTGAACCAGGCCAGCAGCTGCTTGGTGGTTTCCGGGTCGGTGATGCCGGTATTCATCAGCGGGGTATCGGCCTGGACTTCGCCCAGACCGGCGGGGGTGAAGGCCGAACTGCCATGGATAGCAAAGCTGCCCTGGCTACCATCCTCCACTAGGAACATGTTCTGGGGTGCATTGGCAGAGCGAACCTCAGCCTTGCTGGCGAGCCATTTGGCACATTCCCTAGCGATGCGTTTCTGGTCGAGCTGGTTCACTAGGCGCAGGTCGCAATCCGCACCGATGAGCGCCTGGAGAGGCAGGCCTTCCCAGCCGGAGAGCAACAGCCTTGCACCGTCTACGCGGGAAAGCTCCTTCCTAAGTGCTGAGAAGCCATAGATGGTGAACAGGCCTGAAAGCACGGATAGCTTCGCGCCAGCGGCGAGGTGATCGCGCAGCGTGTTCCCTACGTGGCCGTTATTTCTGTTGTCCAGTAACAAAGCTTGTTCACCCCAACTCAAGTGCGATTTTTGACCGTTTGCTGGTCGATCCAGTCTTCGATGACGGCCTTTCGGAACCGCCAGCTGCCCCCTACCTTGAAGCCGGGAATGGTCCCGTCGGCGGCAAGGCGGTAAGCCGTCTTCTCCGCGAGCTTGAGGTACTCGGCTACTTCCTTGAGCGTCAGAATTTCTTCAGGCATCTAGTGCGCCTCTATTTAGTCGCTTGAGAGAATAGGGGAAAATCGGGGAATGGCCAAATGATACCTGAACCTTATCGGACAGGCGTAACACTCGCCTCACGTCGTGTATATGAAACGGATAGATTCGCCACAGACTCGCCACAAGCTCAAAACGCCTGCCACGGACAATGGCGGATTTCTGCGGGTTTCAGCGTGCGGCATTTTGTGGCAAAAACGGCCCCGAAAGGCCGTTTTGTTACCAGAATATCCAGCTAAATCATTGATTTTAAAATGGTCGGAGTGACAAGATTCGAACTTGCGACCCCTTGCACCCCATGCAATAAAAAGACCTTGGCCTTAAGGTACTTAAATATCATTCGCCACAAACTTGCCACAAGAAACTACAGAATTTCATCTAATATACCTTCCGGCTTGGGTGGCAAGCCTGCATCATCCTCCAATAGATGGCCGTACACGTTAAGCGTCGTCTCGATATTTGTATGCCCCATGAGTTTTTGCAGTTTCTTAAGATTGACTTTCTTTTCTATCAGCATGGACGCAAAGAAATGCCGCAAATCGTAAGGACGGTACTTTGAGCGGACAATAATAGACCCATCTTCATGCTTCTCCTGGATGACTAATCCGGCCTTTTCACAGGCGACATCAAAGCCGCGTCGCTGCCAGTTGCGGCGATCCTGCCAGTGCCCTCTCTCATCCGGAAAGATCAGGTCATAGTCATTGGGTACAGCATAATTATCAGCATAATGTTGCACCAACTCCAGAGTGCCCGAGCTTAGATCAATGAAGCGTCGGCCAGCAGGTGTCTTGGTGACGGATATCTTGCTGCCATCCCCATCGATAGCGCGGTCAACTTGAATGCCGTGGGTGGTGAGTGCAGAACACGCAGCCGCAAGGTATTCCTGAGGCCTCATCCCGGAGTCTATGGCGAGATAGAGCATAGGACGATAGCGTTGCCAAGCTTTAGCAACCGTCTGGTTCTTTGCGTTGCTGAGATCATCGGCAGCTTTCAGGAGTGCAAGGATTTCCTTCTTGCTGGGAATGACAACAGGTGCATCATAGCGGGACTCGTTTCGGATGCTGACCCCAGCCGCGCTATTTATCGAGGTGTATCCACGTATCGCCATCTCCTTCATGACCGATTGGAGCGACGAGAGAACCTTCCCGGCTAGTGACCGGCTGACATCGCTGCGCAGCAACCATGATCGAAACTCAACAATGTCCGGGGGCGTAAGATCCTGAAGAGGCTTGGGCCAAGCGTAGCGGGTGATGAACCCGGCACGATATTGATAATTCTCTAATGTATAGGATGTAACCGGCTCTCTACCGTTCAACCCTTCCTTTTCACAGATGTCCAACCAGCGCGCGACAGCCTGCTCAACAGTTTCAATGGATGTGCCGGGTTTACTGGACGATGCTCGGGAGACTGAGTCCTCTCGGAAAGCTAGAGCTTCCTTTCTCGTGCGGAAGGTCTTGTAGGAATAGCCCGTACGGGACGACTTATCCGCGTATCGAACTTGATAGGTCGTGCCTTTGGCCCCTGTTCTCTTCCTGATGTCTGACATGATTCTGCCTAGCGCATTCAGGTGCTCCGGTCAAAGGCTCCCTTGAGGTTTTGTATATTTATATGTGCATTATTCTGCGCATTCACCTGGCAGTTTCTATAGATATCAACCAGAAGATTTTTGTCGATTTTCAAACGCCCATCTATGGGATCAACGAAGAACGGAAGTTTACGCTTGCCATGGGCATCAGGATCAGCAGCACGCTTCAGCTGTCGGTGACTGAGCTCGATACCATTCTCAGCAAGTACATTTCTGGCTTGGTCTAGATTCACGTAACGAGGAAACTCCATGATGTCATTGATCTCCCTTCGCGGTGGTTAAAGTCATTAAAAATACATTCAATTAAACCTTGAAATCGTCGGCGGCACTTTTGTACGGACCGTTACTATGAAGCTTGTTGACGGGCTGTCCGCATCTATTGCGAGGCACAACCTCTTCTCCAAACTCATTCACCGGATTTACGTATAGAGTGGCACCTTTCAAATGCTTAACGCAGTAATCATCTTCCAGCTCTTTTAGCTTCTCATAGAATGCCTGACGCAACTCGGCCATTGTCATCTCACCTCTAATTATGATCTGCATCTATCAATCTCACCAAAATGATGCTGGATATCACTTGTATTAATATATCAATAATGCCCCTTAAGGGTTTATATTTGCTTAATTTTTTGCATTCTATGGTTGTGCGTACGTTTTAATCAACCAATGCCGTCCGCCCCTGTCCACCGTAATCCCTTTGGGTCCCGGGAGGAACGCGAGAGGAAACCAACTCGAACACCCTACGTAAGATGTGACCATGCCCTCTATGGAGGTGTGCCATGGTTGCTTACTACTCGACGCAGGATCTTTGTGAACGCTTCCGTTGCTCAAGCCGGACTTTGTTCAGGCGTATGAACCGCCCCATTAACCCATTCCCGTCTCCCTGCATGAAGCACGTGGGAAGTTCCAATATTTGGGACGCCCAGGAGGTTCATGAATGGGAATACAAAGAACGAGAAAGATGCAAAACAAATAAAACCAACTCAGATAACAGCTGCGCACCTCTCCATCAATCCGCGCATACGGCATTATGCGTAATTATGGATACAACCCAAAATTACACTGAATAAATATCAATATCACTTAGCAAGCTAAGAAATCACATTGTGAACCATTCCGACTCATGTTGAAATACTGGCTAATGATTCGCAAAAAAGGAATGAGAGTCGATCTTGCGCGCAGTAATTTTAATGTCCCTATTCTTTGCCACACTCTTAACTTACACGTTGCGATTACATGCTGAATCAGCATCCAATAGTAACGCAGCTAAAACATCGTCTAGCGCAGAAAGTTTACCAAGCACTCATAAAGACAAATTCATTGACCTATTCAGGAATGATTTCAAGAGCGATCATCTCGCTTCAGGAGTTGAGAAAAGGTTTTCTGCTGCTGCAGATTACATTGAGAGATGCTGCAAGCATCCCGACGACATCATAAATTTACTTAAAAGTAACGGCTTCAAGGTGAAGACCTACAACGAGCGCCCCTCTGAAGTAACAGTAAAGGGAAGAGTCATTGAGTATGACGAAATCATAGGGGGCACAAGATCGCCCGGCCTTCAGAGATTTTGGCAAATAACAACAACATACAGAGCTGATATATATTTAAAGAATAACAAGGTTGTATTTGTTTCTGCAGTGGTGGATACGGCACTGCCATAGCTTTACATTAACGGGGAATATTATGACTGAAAAAATTGAAGTAGTGTACAAGCCTGTAATCGATGCTGCAGGAAAAGTTATTTATCACAAGTACATAATATATACGGACAGCAACGGGGTTAAATCTTATGCGAGGGGAGGCCCCGCAGTAGGTGATGATTATGGGGCAAGAGGTGGGGACACTTCGTCACAGTCTATCTCCAAGCCTAATGGCAACATTGTCACTGAAAAGGGTTTATACGAACCCGGAACAGCCGATTACATCAGAGAACAAGAGGATGACCGACATAGAGAAGAAATCAAATCAGGCGATGATCTATCAGATGACTGGAATGCTATTAAAGATGCCATGGATGCGATTAAAAACGAGAAGCACCCTTACGGTGCAGGACGTAATAGCAACTCAGTTGTAGACGAGGCGCTTGAACGAGCGGGACTTCCCCCTGCTGAGGATGATGGGTATGGAGAAAGATGGTCTCCAGGAACCGATACGGATTTACCCGCTTCTGAGCAGCCAGACCCTGGGCCCGTCAAGGGAGTTGCTGATTATGCCACTGGGATTGCGATACAATTTGCCTTAGCAATCATCAATGCCTCTCCACTGGTTCTTGACCTGGATCATTCAGGCACAATAGAGCTGATTAATTTGGCAAATAGCGAGACATATTGGGATGGCAATATCGATGGATTTTCAAATTTATCTGGCTGGGTAACTGGTGGCGATGGTCTCTTAGCGTACGATATCAATGAAAACGGACTAATTGATAACAACTCAGAATTATTTGGCACCTCTCAAGTCGACGGCTTCACCATACTTGCACAGTACGACTCCAATCTAGATGGGTACATTACTGCAGAGGATTCGGCCTGGAGCGATCTAATTATTTGGATTGACAGCAATGAGAACGGTCATTCAGAAAATGCCGAGCTTTATTCATTAGCAGATCACGACATTATATCGATTAATCTTAATGCAACTGAGGTCACCCAGACCAACCAAGGACATGACGTTTCCCATACAAGCACCTTTACGGTAGACACTGGGCTGGGCACAACAAATTACGCAATTCATGATATATGGTTCAATTACGACACGATGAATACAGCTTATGCCCAGCAGATCTTATACAATGAAGCCGTTGGTTATATGCCAAATGTACGGGGTTACGGTACATTGCCTGATCTATGGGCCGCAATGTCATTAGATGCTACTGGCTCTGGAAATCTTTTAGAGCAGGTTCTGGCACTTTATACTAAGAGTGAAAGTGATATTTTTACCTCCGATAATTCAGTAATCGGTGATGTACGTGACATCCTTTATCGTTGGGCGGACGTGGATGGGTTATCTGGTAACGAGCGTGGCGATAACGTAGACTCTAGAGAACTTGGTTTCTTGGAGAAATTAATGGGGCAACCCTTCTTACAAAGGGGTGCCTATAGTAATCCGGGGTACTGGTCTGGGCAAGATTTACAAGAGGCGTTCCATCTAGCGATTAATAATTTTTATGCACGGCTGGTTCTACAGTCTGCTGGAAGCACTCTGTTTGAGGGGGACTGGAGCTATAATACATTCACTGACTCTTTTGTCGGCGTAACCGGGCTTGATTTAGATGTTCTCGGTGATCTCCAAACCGAAGCTACAGGATCAGGTGATCCGGAAACATTCTGGCAGAATGTCATTCGCATGATTGAATACTCTATTGGAGTAACCAGCCTTGATGTGGGTGATCAGGAAGCGCTGGATGATGCGATATATGCTTCTAATAACTCCCTTAACCTTGCGGGTATTCTGGATACTCTTGAATGGCAAGGTATTGTGGGTAATGATATTAATGGTACATCTGGTAATGATACTATTACAGGTACGGCGGGGGCTGATGATATCGATGCCGGTAATGGCAACGATATGATTTCTGGCGCTGGCGGTCCCGATGATATTAATGCGGGTGGTGGCAACGATACAATTGATGGCGGTGCGGGCGCTGATCTCATTCGTGGTGATCTTGGCAATGATACCTATATCTACGAGTTGGGTGATAGTACGGATACTTATATCGAACGCGGAAATAGTACCGGTACCGATACAGCTGATGTGATTAGCTTTGGCGTGGGGATTGATTCCGGTGATATCACATTGGTACGAGCTGCAAACTCCACCGACCTGATCATCAATATTGATACGGGTTCACAAACGGGCCAGATCGTCATTGAAAATCAATTCAACTATACGTCCGGTGGTGGTCATATAGAAACTTTGTTGTTCTCTGATACTTCAACCCTCAATCTCAATACCATTAACTACACAATGACGGGCACCGATGGTAACGACGAACTTTATGGCGTCGATCATGGCGGTGGCATTGACGATACTATTTATGGTGAAGATGGTAATGATGAAATCTACGGTGATGATGGCAACGACACACTCTATGGTGGTGACGGCAATGACCATATCGAAGGTGGTGATGATAACGACACCATCTATGGTGATGCCGGGAATGACAGGCTAGAAGGTGGTGCCGGTAATGACCATCTTTATGATGGTACAGGCAATGACTTTGTCCAAGGTGGTACAGGTGATGATACTTACCACTATGGCGGTGGCCATGATGTTTATCAGGAATCAAGCGGTACGGATGTTATTATACTGCCCTCCGATATAGCTTCCGCCTCTACGATTTATTACCGCATCGGTAACGACATGAAGATTGTGTTTGATGCCAATAATTCAATCACGATTGAGAGTTATTACTCTGCAGGTGGACCAAAAATCGAAACGCTCGATTTCTTCAGTGACACAGATGTGACTCTTTCAGGTGTCAGCGCTATCCTACAGGACGATGACACGGGTAATCTTATCTATGGCACTACAAATGCTGATTATCTGTATGGAAATGGCGGTGATGATACTTTCCATGCTAACGATGGTAATGACTTCATTTACGGCGGCACAGGCAATGATACGCTTAATGGTGCAAACGGTAATGATTACATGGATGGTGGTGCCGGTGATGACCGCATGGTCGGCGGTAATGACAATGACACCTATGTTTACGCTAGCGGCCATGATGAGATCTACGATATTATTGGTACAGAGGAACTACGTTTCGTAGCTGGCTGGACTCCTGGTCACCTAAGCTTCTCCCGAAATTTTGGGGCGCTTAATGATCTGCTGATTACGATTAATGCTGCCAATTCTATTACTATCGAGAATCAGTTCTACAGTAATGATCAGGTCGAAACTGCACGTTTCTCTGATAACAGCACGCTCGATCTCACGACCCTTCAAGTGACTACCTACGGTAATAGCAGCAATAACAGCATTGGCGGTATTACTGCCGGGGCTAGTTTGAATGACATTATTTACGGCTATGACGGCAATGATACTTTGAATGGTGGTGATGGCAATGACATCCTGTACGGGGGTAATGGTACTGATACTCTCATTGGTGGCGATGGTAACGACATCCTTGATGGTGGTGCCGGTAATGATGATATGACGGGTGGTGCGGGTAGTGATATTTTTGTCTACACCGCAGGCCTTGATATCGTTACTGACATTAATGGTGGTACGGAAACATTACGAATGGGTGCGGGCATTGATGTGAATGCAATTACCTTCACCAATACGGGATCAGACGACACCAAGATTACAGTGACGGCTAGCACTGATGAAGTGACGATTGAAAATCTTCGTAACGCCAATGCCAACTATAAGATTGAGTTGATCGAGTTTGCAGATGGCTTTATCACCAGTTTGCCTGACTACGCTTCCTGGGTAAACGGTACATCAGGAAACGATCTGATCGCATACACTTCTGCCGATGAAACGATCCTCGGTAAGGGTGGCAACGATACCATTACTGCGGGTGGCGGTGCCGATGATGTTCATGGCGGCTCCGGTAACGATACAATCTCTGGCGAGGGTGGTAATGACCTTCTGCATGGTGGTGATGGTAACGATACCCTCTATGGTGGTGACGGCCTGGATACGCTGTTTGGTGGCGCGGGCGAGGATGTCTTCGTGTTTGAGGCAGCCAGTGCATTTAACAATATTGATGTCATTGAAGACTTTGATATTGCGAATGATGCGATTGACCTGAGCGATGTCTTAAGCGCCTATGACCCTATGACGGATTTGATTACCGATTGGGTAGAAATGACCACCAGCGGCTCGGATACGATCCTGAAAGTTGATCGTGATGGTACAGGCGGCACCTACAGCTTGGCGCAAATCGCGACCATTCAGGGTGTGACGGGCCTTACCAACGAGGAAGCCTTGGTTTCCGGCGGCCAATTGCTCGTGGCTTAAGTGGCTCAAGGACCCAAATATGCGAACGCAAATAGAATAAGCAGGACCATCCATTAGCGATGGCCCTGTTAATTAATGAACAAGGCTTTCTAACCGGCTGCACCAAGCACTGTAGGCAAGCCGTTGTTCGGCCAGGTAATCATACTGATCATAAACCTGCCAGCTCCCCGGTAGCTTATGTCCAAGCATGATCTCCGCAATATGAGGTTCGGTGAGTGTTGAGAAGTTGGTTCGTGCTGTCTTGCGTAGATCATGTACCGACCAGTGCGCCATTTCGTATTTCTCATGCCGACGCAACCACTGCATGATGTTGTAAGGCAACTGTAGCGGTGCCCCCGTCCCCATCGGTTTGCTCGTTCCGCTATTGGTAAACAGGTAGGGGCTGCCTTTGCTCAGCTCCATAGCCTCTCTGATCAAAACTTCGGTTTCAGGTGTAATAGGGCGTAGTAAAGGCTTGCCAGAACTTTTACCAAGCTTGTGATTGGTCGCAGGAACCGTCCAAACCATGGTCCTGAAATCGAAATGCCCCTTCTCGCTCACACGCAGTTCACCATTACGGCAGCCATAGATCAGGCAAAGCTTCAGGAACAGTTTGTTTTTGGTCGCCATACGAGATCTTTCGATGGCATTCCATACACGCCTGATTTCGTCTTGAGACAATGATCGTGAGCCTGCGACTTTCTTGATCTGCAGGTCTTCCTTGGCATTAATATCCGAAAGCGGATGTCTCGGGATGAGTTGCCGCTTCAGCCCCCATTTAAGCATTTGCTTGGCGTTGACCAGGATACGGTCAGCAATGCCCGGTCTCGTCTTCGCCTGCTCCTCCAAAAGGGCCAGCCATTCGTGCATGGTGACTTGAGCTGCAGGGAGATGGCCGATCTTTGGAAACACGTGAAGTTCGAAGGAGCGCAGGATTTCATGGTGCCCCTTTTTGTTGCCTTTGCAGTAGGAAGCATACCACTGACGGAACAAGGACTCGATGGAGTCAGCCTGGAGGATGACTTGTCTTTCCAGCTGCCTGACAACCCTGGGATCATGCCCTTGCTCCAGATGTGCCCTTAAACGCTGCGCCTCGGTGCGTGCCTCTTTGAGAGACATCAAAGGATAGGTACCAAGATCAAGACGGCAGGGTTTCGCGTCGTAGCGATAACGGAGTTGAAAGGTGATCTTGCCCTTGGGGGTAATGCGCACACTTAAGGCCTCACGGTCGGCCTTTTCTTCCCTCACCGCGCGCGGTTTTCCGCTGTTGGCTTTAAGCCAGGTATCCGAGATCGCCATGGGGCCTCCGGATTTGCGTACACAATTTTGAGAAGCCTCCGAAGGGCTGATTTATGTACGCTGCTGTGTACATAAGTCGTGTGGCTTAGCCTGTCTTCGGTTGTCTTAGATTGTCGCGGGTGACCTGAGGTTTCTCAACAAAATCAGTAGATTATTTGAGAATATGGCGGGGCCTGTCGCAGCTTGACCTATAGGGTAAGGTCGGGGTGGGAAATGATTGCGAAAGTGCGGCGCTTCGCGACTTCGGCGGCCTGGTTGGTCATGGGAAATCGCCTGACTGGGGATTGAAAAAAGGGGCGGTATCATACCTGAAGTCGGGCGGGGACCAAAATCGGGTCCCCTGATATGGATACTAAAGCGTACAAATCTACTCAGCAGCCGGCGAGCTGTCAGTGAAACCCTGCAGTTTTACCGGAGCACGACCCGGCATGCAGGCAACCAGCTCTAACCGTCCTCCCAACGCCTCGACATAACCGCGCAGAGTCGAAATCAACATGTCGCTGCGGTTCTCCACTTTCGAGACATTGGCCTGGCCCATTTCCAATCGCTCGGCAAGGCTTTCCTGGGTAACGTCCAACTGCCGGCGCAAAGCCTGCAGGGTCAACTCCTCACGAATCAGCTCACGGGCTTGCTCCTCTATCCATGCCCTGCGCTCTGGAGAAAAGCTGTCCATCAAATCATCAAGTGTCATTGTCATTTCCCGGCACCTCCTGCCAGATATCTGTCAAATCGCTCATCCGCGCAAGCAATCAAGCCCTTGTAGAAACGCTCCTGATTGACGCCTGCCTTGTCACCTGCGACCAAGACCACGGCGCAGCGGGATGGATCAAATGCGAACACGACGCGCCAAACACAACCATTGGAAGAAAACCGCAGTTCCTTGAGGTTCTGATGGCGAGAGCCTCTCAACGTATCCACCCTGGGACGGCCCAACAGAGGACCGATTTCCCTCAACAGCCCCAGATGCACCGCCAATTGCTCTTTGAACAATTGATCGGAACGCTGCACCTCTTCAGCGAACTCTGTACAAAAATTGACCGCCCACGCCATAAAATACCTCCGAAGGAATATTCCCTCAAGCGACTATTCGCAAGAAGTACGGAGGTAAATGCTGCCCCTCGCGACTAACGGCCCAACAGCAGGTAATTCAACGCCTCCCGGTAAGAATCACGCTCGTTTCTCGTGCGAAATTTCATACACCCCAGGGATTAACGCTGGCCAAATGCCGCATTCGATGGGAACCTTTAAAGCGATGGAGGCGTCCATTCCCCTGCAATGACCGTTGGTCGGGGGTGGTTTCACCGGCAACACGAGCCTGACGGGGCTTCGCTCATGGCGCGCTTTTTCGCCGCCGCTTTTCGCGCACAGATCGCCCGTCGCCTGGAATGGCGACAGCACGGGTATCTGCGCGCCGACGATAAAAAAGGAGTCCGCCTATGGCTGCACGCTATGGCAAGGGGCTGATGGGATGTGCCGCCGCGCTCGTCATCCTGGCCCTGCTGATCCACTGGATCGGCATCGATACGATCGCGCACTACCGCGCCGATCTGTGGTTCTACCTGCAAGCGCACCTGATGCTGGTGCTGCTGTCGATGGTGGCGGCGCTGGCCGTGGGCATTCCCGCCGGCATTGCCCTGAGTCGACCGCACCGGGTCGACCGCGCCGAACGCTTCATGCAGGTTTTCAACATTGGCAACACTGTTCCGCCCCTCGCCGTTCTCGCCATCGCCCTGAGCATCCTCGGCATCGGCGCCGGCCCCGCGATCTTCGCGCTGTTCCTCGCCTCGTTGCTGCCCATCGTGCGCAACACCTACGAAGGCCTGAAAAACGTCCCCGCCTCGCTCAAGGAAGCCGCCACCGGCATCGGCATGACCCCGCGCCAGTCGCTGTATCAGGTCGAGCTGCCGAATGCCGTGCCGATCATTGTCGGCGGCGTGCGCGTGGCCCTGGCGATCAACGTCGGCACCGCGCCGCTGTCATTCCTGATCGGCGCCAACAGCCTGGGCAGCCTGATCTTCCCCGGCATCGCCCTGAACAATCAGCCGCAACTGCTGCTGGGCGCGGCCTGTACCGCCCTGCTCGCCTTGCTGCTCGACGCGCTGGTCAGCCAGTGCAGCCGCCGCTGGCTGGAACGCGGCCTGACCAACTGACCGAGGGATCACCATGAAACGAATCGCCTTGCTCCTGGGCGCGGCCCTGCTGTTCGCAGGATTTGCCCAGGCCGCCGATAAACCGCTGATCCGCATTGGCGCGCGGGTCTTCACCGAGCAGACCGTGCTCGCCGAAATCACCGCCCGCTACCTGCGCCAGCATGGTTTCGAGGTCACTATCACCGGCGGTCTGGGCAGCAACCTGGCCCGCAGCGCCCAGGAAAGCGGCCAGTTGGACATGGTCTGGGAATACACCGGGGTGTCGCTGGTGTCCTACAACCATATCGACGAGCGCATGCCGAGCGCCGAAGCCACCTATGCGCGGGTCAAGGAACTGGACGCGAAGAAGGACCTGGTCTGGCTCGCGCCGTCGCGCTTCAGCAACACCTACGCCCTGGCCTTGCCGCGCAAGGTGGCCGAGGCCTACCCGCAGGTGAACAACATCAGCCAGCTCAACCAGGTGCTGCGCGACGAAGCAGGCAAGACCCACGTCCTGGCCCTCGACACCGAGTTCGCCAACCGCCCGGATGGCCTCGCCGGCCTCACCGAAACCTACGACCTGCAATTCACCCGCAAGGACATCCGCCAGATGGACGCCGGCCTGGTCTACACCGCGCTGCGCAACGGCCAGGTGTTCACCGGCCTGGTGTACACCACCGACGGCCGCCTGAGCGCCTTCGACCTCAAGCTGCTGGAAGACGACCGCCACTACTTCCCCGACTACACCGCCGCGCCGGTGGTACGCAAAGCGGTGCTCGATGCCAACCCCGAGCTGGCCACGCTGCTGAAACCACTGGCCGAGCAACTGGACGACGAGACCATGCGCCAGCTCAACGCCAAGGTCGATGTCGAGCACCAGAGCCCGGGCAAGGTGGCCGACGACTTCCTGCGTGAACACCCGCTGCAAGGAGATGCGCAATGAGCCTGCTGGATACCTTCGCCCATCTCGACTGGGCGCAAGTGCTGCAACTGACCGGCCAGCACGTGGCCCTGGTGGGCATCGCCGTGAGCCTGGCGATTCTCGTCGGCGTGCCGCTGGGCATCCTGATGACCCGCTTCCCCGCCCTCGCCGGCCCGCTCCAGGCCAGCGCCACGGTGCTGCTGACGGTACCGTCGATCGCCCTGTTCGGCCTGCTGCTGCCGTTCTACTCGAAGTTCGGCCAGGGCCTCGGCCCGCTGCCGGCGATCACCGCGGTGTTCCTCTATTCCCTGTTGCCGATCATGCGCAACACCTACCTGGCCCTGACCAACGTCGAGCCGGGCATCCGTGAAGCCGCCCGCGGCATCGGCATGACCTTCGGCCAGCGCCTGCGCATGGTCGAACTGCCGATCGCCGTGCCGGTGATCCTCGCCGGGGTGCGTACCGCCGTGGTGATGAACATCGGCGTCATGACCATCGCCGCCACCATCGGCGCCGGTGGCCTCGGCGTACTTATCCTGACCTCCATCAGCCGCAGCGACATGTCGATGCTGCTGGTCGGCGCCGTGCTGGTGAGCCTCCTGGCCATCGCCGCCGACCTGCTGCTGCAAGCCCTGCAACGTTCGCTGACCCCAGAAGGACTGCTCAAATGATCGAACTCCAGAACCTCTCGAAAACCTTCCAAAGCAATGGCAAGGAGGTCAAGGCAGTCGACTCGGTCAGCCTGACCGTCAACGAAGGCGAGATCTGCGTCTTCCTCGGCCCGTCCGGATGCGGCAAGAGCACCACGCTGAAGATGATCAACCGCCTGATCGAGCCGACCTCGGGCAAGGTGCTGATCAACGGCGAAGACACCACCGGCCTCGACGAAGTGACCCTGCGCCGACGCATCGGTTACGTGATCCAGCAGATCGGCCTGTTCCCCAACATGACCATCGAGGAAAACATCACCGTGGTCCCGCGCCTGCTCGGCTGGGACAAGCAGAAATGCCATGACCGTGCCCGCGAGCTGATGAGCATGATCCGCCTGGAACCCAAGCAGTACCTGCAGCGCTACCCGCGCGAGCTGTCCGGCGGCCAGCAGCAGCGCATCGGCGTGATCCGCGCCCTGGCGGCCGAAGCGCCGCTGCTGTTGATGGACGAACCGTTCGGCGCGGTCGACCCGATCAACCGCGAGATGATCCAGAACGAGTTCTTCGAGATGCAACGGGCGCTGAACAAGACCGTGATCATGGTCAGCCACGATATCGACGAAGCCATCAAGCTGGGTGACAAGATCGCCATTTTCCGTGCCGGCAAGCTGGTCCAGATCGACCATCCGGACACCTTGCTGGCGCACCCGGCGGACGAGTTCGTCAGCAACTTCGTTGGCCAGGACAGCACCCTCAAGCGCCTGTTGCTGGTGCGCGCGGAGGACGCGGCGGACAACGCACCGTCGGCCAGCCCGGAGATGGCGGTGGCCGATGCCCTGGAACTGATGGACGAGCACGATCGCAAGTACGTGGTGGTGACCGATGGCGAGAACCGCGCGCTGGGTTACGTGCGCCGCCGCGACCTGCACCGGCAGCAAGGCGTGTGTGCCGACTACCTGCGGCCGTTCAACGCCACCGCGGCCCATGACGAGCACCTGCGCATCCTGTTGTCGCGAATGTACGAGTTCAACCGCGCATGGCTGCCGGTGCTGGATGCCAACCAGGTGTTTCTGGGCGAGGTGACTCAGGAGTCCATTGCGGCGTACCTGAGTTCGGGTCGGTCTCGCGGGGGCAAGACCAGCATCGTCTCTCCTGCCGAAGCTGCTGTGTAAAACTTGATGGCCTCATCGCCGGCAACGCCGGCTCCCACAGGTTCAGCGTGCATCACGATACCTGTGGGAGCCGGCGTTGCCGGCGATGAGGCCATCAAGGCTGGTCGAAGGATCAGAACCCTACACTGGCCTGCACATAGAAGGTCCGCGGCTCACCCAGGTAGATCCCCGAGTTGTTGTCGCTGGAGCGCGTGTAGTACTGCTTGTCGAAGATGTTCTTCACCCCCGCCGCCAGCTTCAGGTTGGACAGTTCCTTGCCGAAGTCATACCCGCCCCGCGCACTCCAGGTCACATACCCCGGAATGTCGCCATACTGCCCGTCGGCGCTCGGCGTGGTGATGTAGTCACCGGTGAAGCTGCCGTCGGCATTCATCCCGGTACCCGGCGCGCGCTGCTTGGATTGGGCGAAGGCGTCCAGGTTCCAGGTCCAGCGGTCCACCTGGTAGCGCAGGCCGGCATTGACTACCTGGCGCGAGTAGAACGGCAGGTCGCGGCCCTTGAAGCCGGGGATCTCGCCTTCGTAGGTGGCACGGGTATAGGTGAAGCCGGCATTGGCGCTCAGGCCGTCCAGGCGCGGGTCCAGCCCGGCCAGGTCGTAGCGCACCGAGGCCTCGATGCCCTGGTGCTTGGTCGCGCCAAGGTTGGTCCAGCCCACGTCGTTGCTGATGTATTGCAGTTCGTCGTCGAAGTCGATGTAGAACGCGGTCAGCTCGCCGCCCCAATGCTCGCTGTTGTAGCGGGTACCGATTTCGTAGGTCTTGGCCTTTTCCGGCTCCAGGCCGTTGGCGGTTTCGTTGCCGGTGCCGCCCTGGCCGAGCTGGAAGTACTGCAGGCTGCCGAACGAGGTTTCGTAGTTGGCGAACAGCTTCCAGGCATCGGACAGGTGATACATCACGCTCAATGCCGGCAGCGGCTCGTTGCTGGTGATGCTGCGGCTCTTGGCCTGGACACGCACGCCGTTGGTGCCGAGCACCGGACGGTCGTTCCAATCGGTGTTGATGTGCTCGAAGCGGATACCCGGGGTGATGGTCCAGTTGCCGACGTCGATCTTGTCATCGATGTAGTAGGCACTGGCCTCGGTGCCACCGGTACGGTCCTGGTAGACATGACCATCGGAGGTCGGGGTGACCACCGGCACGTTGTTGACCAGCGCCAGGCGGCTGGCCTGTTCGTGCATGGCTTCCTTCAGGTAGCGGTAGCCAACGCTGACTTCCTGGGTGACATCGCCGGTGAAGAACATCCGCGACACCCGCGGCTCGATGGCGAAGGTGTGGTAGCTGCGCGGGAAGGACGACAGGGTCTTCTGGTCGCGGGCGGCAATGGTGCTGCCACGGAAGCTGTCGGTGTAGTAGGTCAGCACTTCGAACTGGGTGACGTCGTCGATCTGCCGCAGGTACTTGAGCGACACGTCCTTGCGCCGGCCGCTGAAGTTGTCGTAGTCACGGTCGGACTGGTACGGGTCGGCATCGAACTGGGCCTGGGTCAGGCCGCCGGGCATGTCGGCCTTGCCGTCGTAGTAGTGGAAGTTCAGCCACAGCTCGTCCTGCTCGGTCGGCGCCCAGTGGGTCTTGAACAGCACGTCGTCGATGTCGTTGCCGTTGTTGCTGCTGCGATAACCGTTGCCGTTGACCCCGGAATACAGCAGCGCAGCGCCGATACCGTTGTCGGCGGTGCCACCGAGAAACGCCGTGTCGATATGCTTCCAGCCGCCGTGGCGGGAGGTTTCCAGGGTGGTGCCGATTTCACCGGTGGCTTTCTCCGGGATCGCCCGGGTCACGAAGTTGATCACCCCGCCGACGTTCTGTGGCCCGTAGCGTACCGAGCCGGCACCGCGTACCACGTCGATGCTGTCGAGGTTGCCGGAGGAAATCGGCGCCATCGACAACTGCGGCTGGCCGTAGGGGGCGAAGGCCGCCGGAATGCCGTCGATCAGCACGGTGGAGCGCGGCGACAGGCGCGAGGTCAGGCCGCGCACGCCGACGTTGAGCGACAGGTCGCTGCCACCGGTGCCGTTGGAGTCCTGTACCTGCACGCCGGGAATGCCCTTGAGCACATCGCGCACATTCATCGCGCCCTGCTCGATCATCGCCTCGCGACGCACCACGGTGCGCGCGCCGGCATGGTTGTGCACCACTGCTTCCTGGGCATCGCCAAGCCAGTCACCGACCATGGAGATATCGGTGGGCGCCAGCTCCAGGGTGCCATTGGCCGCCTGCGAACCAGTCTTCACCGCTTGCAGGACCACCGTGCCCTGGGAAATCTCGTAGGTCAGCCCGCTGCCCTGGAGCAGAGCCTTGAGCGCCTGCTCCGGCGCCAGGTTGCCGGACACCGCCGGGGCCTGCTTGCCCGCCACCAGGTCGGGGCTGAAGAACAGTTGCAGCGAGGTCTGCTGGCCAAGCTGGTTCAGCGCCGTGGCCAGCGGCTGAGCCTGGATGTGGATAGCGGTGGGGGTCGAATCGGCGTAGCTGTTGCCGATGCCGGCACTGACCGCCAGGGCCAGCGCCAGAGGCAGCCAGCGCGAGCGGCCAGCGGAACGCGGAGCATGCTTGTTGTTGTTCACGTCTTCGGGACTTCCTGAGAATGAAAATGCTTGGCAGTTACAAGTCAGGCAGGAAGACGAACAACTGAAAAAATACCTGAATCTATTTTGAAATTATTTCCTGGGAGCCGTCGGCATGGGCCACCACGGTGACCGGCAGGATGCTCGGCAAGGCCCGCAGCAGAGCGTCGGTATCGTCGACGCGGAAGGTACTGCTGAGGCGCAGCTTCGCGGCTTTCGGCGCCACCTTGAGCGGATGTTCGCGATAGCGCGACACCTCTTCGACCACCTGGGCCAGGGACGCGTCGTTGAACACCAGCTTGCCGGAGCGCCAGGCGGTGAGCGCGGCGGCGTCGATCTTGTAGGCCGCGGCGACGTTACCTTCTTCATCTATATGGGAGCCGAGCCCGGCACTGAGCAGCGCCCGGGATTCGCCATGGCCCTGGACCCGTACCGAGCCCTGCTCCACCGCCACCCGGGTCTGGCCGGGGTCGCGGCGCACGTCGAAGCGGGTACCGGTCACGGTGACCGTGCCGTTGCCCGCATCCACCACGAAGGGACGCTCGCTGTCGTGGGCGACGCTGAACATCACCTCGCCCTGCTCCAGGCGGATATCCCGCTGCCCGGCGCTGAAACGCACTTCGAGGCGGGTGCGACCGTTGATCTCCAGGTGGGAGCCATCCGGCAGCTCGACCTGGCGGCGCTCGCCGAGGCCGGTGTGCAACTGTTCGTGGTAGTCGAGCCCGTGTTGCTGCCAGCCCAGCCAGCCCAGGCCCACGGCGGCAGCCATTACCCCGGCGGCCAGGGCCCGCTGCACGAAACGGCGGCGCGGCAAGGTGCTGACCTTGTCCTCCACGCACAACGCCTCCAGCCGCGCCCGGGGCAGCAGATCGCTAGCCTGCCATAGCTCGGCCAGCACGGCGTATTCGTCACGGTGAAGGGGATCCTCGGCCAGCCAGGCCTCGAAGCCGGCCTGCTGCGCGGACGACAGCGGCCCGTCCTGAACGCGGGCAAACCATTCGGCCGCCTGCTCGCGTGCGGCCTCCATCGGCTCGGGACTCACGTCCTGATTCATGAAACCATTCGCCTGACTCATCTCGTCGACACATCCAGGTGCTCGCGCAGATGGCGAAGCGTGCGGATCATATACTTTTCCACCATGTTCCTGCTCAGGCCCATGCGCTCGGCGATCTCCGCCTGGGTCAGACCTTCGAGCTTCTGCCAGACGAACACCCGACGGCAGTTAAGCGGCAACTCGGCCAGTGCCCGCTCGACGCTGTCGGCCAATTGCAGTGCGTTCATGAACGCCTCCGGGTCGTCTTCCACCTGCGGGGTCAGCTCCAGGGCCTGCAGCTCCAGGGACTGGCGGCGGTCTTCGCGACGGTATCCATCCACGGCGATATTGCGCGCGGTCTGGTGCAGGTACGCCCGCGGTTGCACCACCGCGCCCTGCTCGCTTTCCAGAACGCGAACGAAGGCATCGTGGGCGAGGTCCTCGGCCTGCTGGCGATTGCGCAGCTTGCGCGTCCAGGTGCCGATCAGCTCGTGGTAGTGGTCGAGGAAGCCTTTGTGTCGAGACACGGTAGGAAGGTCGTCGTCAGGCAGTGGGAAAGCGCGCGAATAGTAATGTTTCTCGTTAAGCCGGGCAAATCCCTGCTTGGGTCTGCCGATCGAAGGCATCCGGGCGAACGCGGAGAAAATTTTTTCGCGCTGAACACCCCTGAAGCGGGTGGCCATAAATATGAACACTCAGCCGATTGAAACAGCTTTCCGGCGAGTGTCGACAAACGGTCATCTTTAATAAGTGAAGAGTAACTTGGAGCGAAATGCGCCAATTGAAAGGGTGAGTGCCGAAGTTCTGGAAAAGTGAGCACTTTGCCAGCTATTCCACAATTCTTTACGCAACGGCGATCCAGCGGAACATATGGCTGTCACCTGAGTCGGTTATGAAAGGAACACGTCGACAACAGGCCGCCGAGGAGTACGAAAAAGCGACATTTTTAGTTGATCTTGAACCCCTCAGGTCCTAAAGTTCGCGCCGAACGTCCATGCTGGAAACGATCCATCCGGCTCAAGTACTGACGACGAGACAGCAAGGTCACCCGCAGCAGCAATGTATCGCGCGCGGTTGACCTTTTTGCTTTCGGCGACATGCCTTGGGAAGTAGGCGAACCAAAGTGGGGATACGGAGGGCGTTCAGTTGCAGCCACTTATTCATTCAGTTTGCCCATGGAGTTCCCAGGTATGTCGATTCAGGTCGAAGACTACTTTGCGCGTGAAACCTTCCAGAAAATGAAGGCGTTCGCCGACAAGCAAGAAACCCCGTTCGTACTCATCGACACCCAGATGATCAGCCAGGCCTACGACGACCTGCGCGCCGGCTTCGAATTCGCCAAGGTCTACTACGCGGTCAAGGCCAACCCGGCGGTCGAGATCATCGACCTGCTGAAAGAGAAAGGTTCGAGCTTCGACATCGCCTCGATCTACGAGCTGGACAAGGTGCTGGGCCGCGGCGTTGGCCCGGAGCGCATCAGCTACGGCAACACCATCAAGAAATCCAAGGACATCCGCTACTTCTACGAGAAGGGCGTGCGCCTGTACGCCACCGACTCCGAAGCCGACCTGCGCAACATCGCCAAGGCCGCACCGGGTTCGAAGGTCTACGTGCGCATCCTCACCGAAGGCTCCACCACTGCCGACTGGCCGCTGTCGCGCAAGTTCGGCTGCCAGACCGACATGGCCATGGACCTGCTGATCCTCGCCCGCGACCTGGGCCTGGTGCCTTACGGTATCTCCTTCCACGTCGGCTCGCAGCAGCGCGACATCTCCGTGTGGGACGCCGCCATCGCCAAGGTCAAGGTGATCTTCGAGCGCCTGAAGGAAGAAGACGGCATCGAGCTCAAGCTGATCAACATGGGTGGCGGCTTCCCGGCCAACTACATCACCCGTACCAACAGCCTGGAAACCTACGCCGAAGAGATCATCCGCTTCCTCAAGGAAGACTTCGGCGACGACCTGCCGGAAATCATCCTCGAGCCTGGCCGTTCGCTGATCGCCAACGCCGGCATCCTGGTCAGCGAAGTGGTACTGGTCGCACGTAAATCCCGTACCGCCGTCGAGCGCTGGATCTACACCGATGTGGGCAAGTTCTCCGGCCTGATCGAAACCATGGACGAGTCCATCAAGTTCCCGATCTGGACCGAGAAGAAAGGCGAGACCGAAGAAGTGGTCATCGCCGGCCCGACCTGCGACAGCGCCGACATCATGTACGAGCACTACAAGTACGGCCTGCCGCTGAACCTGGCGATCGGTGACCGTCTGTACTGGCTGTCGACCGGTGCGTACACCACCAGCTACAGCGCCGTCGAATTCAACGGCTTCCCGCCGCTGAAGGCTTACTACCTGTAAATGAAAAAAGGGGCTGAGTGATCAGCCCCTTTTTTTGGCCTTGTCCTTTAGGGACCTATCGCCGGCAACGCCGGCTCCCACAAGGATTTGCGGCGTTCGCGATACCTGTGGGAGCTGGCGTTGCCAGCGATGAGGCCCTAGAGACCGCTACACAAGCTCAGCCAAACGCTCCCGATAAGCCCCCGCCAAAGCCCGGATCTCCGGCTGCACCGCCTGCTCCAGCGCCGGCCCGGCCACCCGCAGGAAGTTGGCATTGCCCCCCTCCAGCGCCACCTGCAACCACTTCAGCGCCTCGTCCAGCTCGCCCTGTGCCGCCAGCACTGCGGCATGGCTGAACTGCCCGCGAAAATCCCCGGCCTCGGCCGAACGCCGGTACCAGTCCCGCGCCGCCGCCAGATTGGCCTGGCAGTGCAGTCCTTCTTCCAGATAACGCCCGAGCAGGTTCATCGACTTGGCATGCCCCATCTGCGCCGCCCGCCGGTAGCAGGCCAGTGCCAGTTGATGGTCCTGGGTCACGCCGCGCCCGGTGGCGAGCAGGTTGGCCAGGTTGTAGATGCCCCAGTCCAGCCCGCCATTGGCGGCATGCCGGTAATGCAGCGCCGCCTGGGCTTCGTCCACCTCGCCGCCCCAGCCGTGCTCCAGGCAGCGTCCGAGCATGTTGTGGGCCATCAGGCTGCCCTGCTGCGCGGCAATGCCAAACCAGGTCCGGGCCAACGCCTCGTCACGCTCGATGCCACGCCCATCCAGGAGGATCTGCCCAAGCAATGCCTGGGCCTCGACCGCACCCTTGGCCGAGGCCAGCAACAGCGCCTGAGCCGCCTTGGCCGGGCTTTGTTCAAGCATCTGGCCCAGTTCATCCGAGCCCACCACTTCCTCACGCCGCAACTGGAATGCCATGCCTCAGACCTCGACCCAGCGACGCAGCAGGTTGTGATAGGTGCCGGTCAGTTGCAGCAACGACGGGTGATCCGGCACATCGGCGCTCAGTTGCTGGATGGCGTTGTCCATCTCGAACAGCAGGGCACGCTGGCTGTCCTCGCGAACCAGGCTCTGGGTCCAGAAGAACGCCGCATAACGGGCGCCACGGGTGACCGGGTTGACCCGGTGCAGGCTGGTGCCCGGATACAGCACCATGTCCCCCGCCGCCAGCTTGACCCGCTGCATGCCGTAGGTGTCCTGGATCTCCAGCTCACCGCCGTCGTAATCCTCCGGATCGCTGAAGAACAGGGTCGAGGACAGGTCGGTACGCACCCGCTCGACGCTGCCCTTGGGCTGGCGCACGGCGTTGTCGATGTGGAAACCGAAGTTGCCACCCTCGCGATAGCAGTTGATCAGCGGCGGAAACACCTTGTGCGGCAGCGCTGCCGACATGAAGCGCGGGTTGCTCCACAGACGCTCGACCATCGCCGCGCCGATCTCCTTGGCCAGCGGATGACCTTCGGGCAGTTGCAGGTTGTGCTTGGCCTTGGCCGACTGGTAGCCGGCAGTGATCTTGCCGTCGGCCCAGTCGGTCTGCTCCAGTGCCTCACGGATGCGCAGCACTTCCTCACGGGTAAACAGGCCGGGAATGTGTAAAAGCATGGCGGTTTGGCACCTGAACGGAAAAAGTTGCCAATGGTATTGATTCTTATCTGACCGCCACAAGCCCTTGCCGAGGGACGGACATTGATCCTTGGCAAAATTCCGTGAAAAAGGTGTAAAGAATGTAAATGCAAGGCTTTCTCAATTGTGAGTGCCAATCAGTTGCTCTTATATTCCGCCCCCTCGAAACCTTGGGAGGGGGTCCACCTGATGTCGCGTCAATTCGTTCCAGCCACTGTCAGTTCACCGCGCTTGCTCGCATCCGCCATCGGTGTCGCCATCACCGCCACGTCCGCAGCGCACATGGCCTATGCCGACGAGCCCGTCACCGACAAGGCGGCTGGTCCCATGACCCTCGATGCCACCAGCATCAATGCCCAGGCCGAACCGGCCAGCACCGAATACAAGGTGGAGAAGGCATCCTCGCAGAAATACACTGCTCCGCTGATCGACACCCCGCGCTCGGTCACCGTGGTTCCGCAGCAAGTCCTCAAGGATACCAATGCCCTGACCCTGCAGGACGCCCTGCGCACCGTGCCGGGCATTACCTTCGGTGCCGGTGAAGGCGGCAACCCGCAAGGCGACCGTCCGTTCATCCGCGGCTTCGACTCGCAAAACGACACCTACATCGATGGCGTGCGCGACACCGGCGCACAGAGCCGCGAGCTGTTCGCCGTGGAATCCATCGAAGTCAGCAAGGGCCCGAACTCCGCGGTCGGCGGCCGTGGCGCTGCAGGCGGCAGCATCAACCTGGTGAGCAAGAAAGCGCACCTGGGCAACTCCTTCGACGGCGGCTTCACCTGGGGCTCCGACCAGACCCAGCGCTACACCTTCGACGGCAACTACCAGTTCACCGACAGCATCGCCGGTCGCCTGAACCTGATGAGCCACGAAAGCAACGTCGCCGGTCGCGACAAGGTCAACTACGACCGCTGGGGCATCGCCCCGTCCCTGGCCTTCGGCCTGGGCACCGATACCCGGGTCAACCTCGACTGGTACCACGTCGAAAGCGACGACCTGCCGGACTCCGGCGTGCCGTACTCGATCCCGGCCGGCGGTAGCGCCGCGCGCACCTCGGCTGACCCAAGCAAGCCGATCGACGGTGGCGACAGCAGCAACTTCTACGGCCTGACCAACCGCGACTTCCGCAAGGCGCGCACGGACATCGCCACCATCGCTGTCGAGCACGACCTGACCGACGCGCTGACCATCAAGAACACCCTGCGCCACGGCAACTCGATGCAGGACTACATCCTCACCCAGCCGGACGACAGCCAGCGCAACGTCAACAACGGCAGTGTCTGGCGCCGGGCCAACACCCGGGTGGGCAACACCGCCACCACCACCAACCAGACCGACCTGTTCGGCGACTTCTACATCGCCGGCTTCAAGAACAGCTTCTCCACCGGTATCGAACTGAGCCGCGAAGAGAGCAAGCGTTCGAGCTACAACGTCAACACCGACACCACGCCACTGACGCCGATCACCTCGACTACGCCGTCCAGCACCAACTGCACCGTCGGCACCATCGCTTCCAGCGGCTACAACTGCACCTCGCTGAGCAACCCGAACCCGGACGATCCGTGGAACGGTACGATCTCGCGCAACTACGCCGGCACCACCACCAAGAGCAAGACCCGTGCGATCTACGTGTTCGACACCCTGGAGCTGAGCCCGCAGTGGCTGGTCAACATGGGCCTGCGCTACGACCACTTCGAGACCGAGTACCGCACCTACACCGCCAACGGTGCCACCAGCGTCAGCGCCAAGGGCGTGCGCGCCGAAGGCGAGGACACCAGCGAGTTCTTCACCGGCCAGTTGGGCCTGGTGTGGAAACCCGCCGACAACGGCAGCATCTATGTCTCCTACGCCACCTCGGCCACCCCGCCGGGCGCCATGCTCGGCGAAGGCACCGAGAACAACCCGCTGGGCGGCACCACCGACCGTTCGGGCAACCTGCTGTCCAGCGACCTGGAGCCGGAAGAAACCACCAACTACGAAATCGGTACCAAGTGGGACCTGCTGGACAACCGCCTGTCCCTGACCGGTGCGGTCTTCCGCACCGAGAAGGACAACGCCCGCGTCCAGGTCGATGCCACCACCTACGAGAACGTCGGCACCACCCGCGTCGACGGCGTCGAGCTGTCGGCCAGCGGCAAGATCACCGACAAGTGGCAGGTCTTCGCCGGCTACACCTACATGGAAGGTCGCCAGATCGATGGCGGCGCGATGGGCAAGGCCAACGATGGCAATCAACTGCCTAACCTGCCGAACAACGCGGCCAGCCTGTGGACCACCTACCAGGTCACGCCGAAGCTGACCATCGGCGGCGGCGCCTTCTACACCGACGAGGTCTACGGCAGCGTGGCCAACACCACCATGGTCGACAGCTGGGTCCGCTACGACGCCATGGCCGCCTACAAGCTGACCAAGAACGTCGACCTGCAACTCAACGTGCAGAACCTGACCAACGAGGTCTACTACGACAAGGCCTACAGCACCCACTTCGCCAACCAGGCGGCGGGTCGTACCACACTGCTGACCACCAGCTTCCACTTCTGACGGACGCTGCAGGTCCAGCCCCGCTCATTCAGGTGAGCGGGGCTTTTGTGTATCAAGGCATAATGCGCGACTAATTCGCATTCCCAGACGTATCAGGTGATCGATGTGTTGAAAAAGACGCTGTTCCAATTGCACTGGTTCTTCGGCATCACCGCCGGGCTGGTGCTCGCGCTGATGGGCATCACCGGCGCAGCGTATTCGTTCCAGGATGAGATCCTCCGGGCCATCAACCCGCAGGTGCTCAAGGTCCAGGTGCGCGAGGGCGGTGTGCTGGCGCCGGCCGAACTGGTGCGCCGGGTCGAGGAAACCGAGGGCAAGAAGGTTGCCATGCTCTGGGTCGAGACCCACAGCGACGCCGCCGCGCGGGTCTTCTTCACCCCGCCGCCGGGTGAACGCCGTGGCCAGCTGCGCTACGTCGATCCCTACACCGGTGCCTTCCAGGGCGATGTGGTGGGCCAGGACTTCTTCAACCTGATGCTCAACCTGCACCGCTTCCTCACCATCGGTGACACCGGCCGGCAGATCACCGGCGCCTGCACCCTGATCCTGGTGTTCTTCTGCCTGTCCGGCCTGTACCTGCGCTGGCCGCGCCAGGCACTGAACTGGCGGGTCTGGCTGACCCTCGACTGGGCCAAGAAAGGACGTGCATTCAACTGGGACCTGCATGCGGTGTTCGGCACCTGGTGCCTGCTGTTCTATCTCCTGTTTGCCCTGACCGGCCTGTTCTGGTCCTACGAGTGGTACCGCGAGGGGTTGAACAAACTGCTGGCGGACAAGCCACCGGCAGGCCAGCAACAAAAGAAACGCGGCGAAGGACGCGGCGGCCATGGCGGCCCGCCTAAGCCCGACACCAACGCTCCGGCGCTGGTGGTGGACTACGACGCCATCTGGGCCAGCCTGCAAAAGGCCGCCGGACCGGGTCTGGCCGCCTATAACCTGCGTCTGCCGCCGGCGGGAGGACAGCCGGCGATGCTCTTCTATCTACTGGACGATGCCGCCCACGAACGCGCCCTCAACACCCTGACCCTCGACCCGGCCAACGGCCAGGTGAAACGCCAGGAGGTGTACAACGACAAGTCGTTCAAGGCGCAGTTGCTGACCAGCGTCTATGCCCTGCACGTCGGCAGCTACTGGGGCCTGACCGGGCGCATCCTGGTAACCATCGCCAGCCTGAGCATGCCGCTGTTCTTCGTCACCGGCTGGCTGCTGTACCTCGATCGTCGGCGCAAGAAGCGCCAGGTCCGCGCAGCCCGCAGCGGCCTGGTCCAGGGCAGCGGCCAGGCCGACAGCTGGCTGGTGGGTTTCGCCAGCCAGAGCGGTTTCGCCGAACAACTGGCCTGGCAGAGCGCCGGGCAATTGCAGGCCGCCGGTCTGCCGGTGCGGGTGCAATCGCTGGCCAGCCTGAGCGAGGACGATCTGCGTCAGGCCGGGCGTGCGCTGTTCGTGGTCAGTACCTTCGGCGATGGCGAAGCGCCGGACAGTGCCCGTGGTTTCGAACGCAAGGTGCTCGGCCAGCCGTGGTCGCTGGAAGGGTTGAACTACTCGCTGCTGGCCCTGGGCGACCGTCAGTATCCGCACTTCTGCGGCTTTGCCCGGCGCCTGCACGCCTGGCTCGGCGAACGCGGCGCCCACGCCCGCTTCGCCCCGATCGAGGTGGACAGCGCCGACCCGGTGGCCCTGCAACATTGGCAGCAACAGCTGGCGGAACTGAGTGGCAGCAGCGTAGTACCGGTATGGCAGGCGCCGGAGTTCGCGCCGTGGACCTTGAATCGCCGCGAGCTGCTCAACCCTGGCAGCCAGGGCCAGCCGGTATTCCTGTTGGGGCTGAACCCGCCCTCGCCTGCGCAATGGGAGGCCGGCGATCTGGTCGAGATCATCCCGCGCCAGGCTCCGGCCACGGTGCAGCGCTTCCTGCAAGGGCTCGGCCTGGATGGCAATAGCGAAGTCCAGGTCGCTGGCCTGGGCGAATCCCTGGCTGCCGCCCTCGCCGGCCGCCAGTTGCCGGTCAGCCGCGAACACCTGGTCGGCCTGCATGCGCAGGCGCTGGTGGATGCGCTGATTCCGCTGGATGCCCGGGAATACTCCATTGCCTCGATCGCCGCCGACGGCGTGCTGGAACTGATCGTGCGCCAGGAACGGCATGCCGATGGCAGCCTGGGCCTCGGCTCCGGCTGGCTGACCGAGCATATGGCGCTGGGCGACAGTGTCAGCCTGCGCCTGCGGCGTAACAGCGGCTTCCATCTGCCGGCCGAGTCGGTGCCGATGATCCTGGTCGGCAACGGCACCGGCCTGGCCGGGCTGCGCAGCCTGCTCAAGGCGCGAATCGCCAGCGGTGAACAGCGCAACTGGCTACTGTTCGGCGAGCGCAATGAAGCCCATGACTTCCACTGCCGGGAGGAGTTGCAAGGCTGGCTGGCCAATGGTGACCTGGCGCGGCTGGACCTGGCGTTCTCGCGGGACCAGGCGGAGAAGGTCTATGTCCAGGACCTGCTGTTGCAGCGCGGCGAAGAACTGAAGCGCTGGCTGGAGGAAGGTGCGGCGATCTATATCTGCGGCAGCCTGCAAGGCATGGCTGGCGGAGTGGATGCGGCGCTTAACGGATTGCTCGGCGAGGCGGCGGTCGAGGAGTTGATCGAACTGGGGCGGTATCGCCGGGACGTTTATTGAGATGCTGAGGGCCTCATCGCCGGCAACGCCGGCTCCCACAGGGTTTGGTGGTGCACAAAAATCCTGTGGGAGCTGGCGTTGCCAGCGATGAGGCCCTCAAGGGCTCAGTGAAGCTCGAAACTATCGGCATCCAGATTGGCCGGGAAGCGGGTCCGGTACGCCGCCAGGTCCGCCGAACTCAGCACCACGGTAAACACCCCGTCCGCCTCCCCGGCACTCAACAGGCTTTCGCCCTGGAAATCCAGCACCTGGCTGTCGCCGGTATAGGCAAAGCCCTTCCCGTCCGTCCCCACCCGATTCACCGCTGCCACATAGCACAGGTTCTCGATCCCCCGCGCCGGCAACAGCCGGTTCCAATGCTGGCGCCGCGCCGCCGGCCAGTTGGCGGTGTACAGCAGCAGGTCGGTGTCCTGGGCATCGCGGCTCCACACCGGGAAACGCAGGTCGTAGCAAATCAGCGGACGTACCCGCCAACCCTTGAGTTCGAACTGCACCTGGCGCTCGCCCGGGGTGTAGTGCTTGTGCTCGCCGGCCATGCGGAACAGGTGGCGCTTGTCGTAGTGCAGGATCTCGCCGTCCGGCCGCGCCCAGAGCAGGCGGTTGCGGTGGCTGCCGTCGGCGGCCTGGATGATCACGCTACCGGTGATCACTGCATCGATGCGCTTGGCCTGGGCCTTGAGCCAGGCATAGGTCGGGCCGTTCTCCGGCTCGGCAAGACGCTCCGAGTCCATGGAAAAACCGGTGGTGAACATCTCCGGGAGGATCACCAGGTCGGCGCCCTTGGCCTGGTCGAGCAAGGCCTCGAAGTGCTCGTAGTTGCCCTGGCGGTCCTGCCAGACCAGGCTGGTCTGGACCAGGGCGACGCTCAGGTTGGGCAGGCTGCTCAGATCGCGCATAGTTTTTCCGCTGCCTCGCGCAGCGTCTCCTCGCGTTTGGCGAAACACAGGCGCACCAGGCGCTGTTCGGCAATGGGTTGCTGGTAGAACACCGACACCGGAATGGTCGCCACGCCGTGCTCGCGGGTCAGCCACAGGGCCATGTCGACATCGTTGAGGTCCGGGCGAATGGCCGAGTAGTCCACCAACTGGAAATAGGTACCCGGCGACCGGCGGAACTGGAAGCGCGATGGCGTCAGCAGGTCGCAGAACAGGTCGCGCTTGGCCTGGTAGAAGGCCGGCAGTTCGTCGATATGCTCCGGATGCTCGGCCATGAAATCGGCCAGCGCCCATTGCAGCGGGGTCACGCCGCAGAAGTTGACGTACTGGTGGACCTTGCGCAGCTCGGCGCTCAGCGCCGGGGGCGCGATCACGTAGCCGGTCTTCCAGCCGGTAACGTGGTAGGTCTTGCCGAACGAGCTGACCACGAAGGCACGCGGGTACAGCGCCTCATGGGCCAGCACGCTGGCATGGGCGACGCCGTCGAACACCAGGTGCTCGTAGACCTCGTCGCTGATCAGGTAGATGTCGCGCTCGGCGATCAGCGCGGCCAACTGGTCGAGGTCGGCCCGGGTGATCAGCGCACCGCTGGGGTTGTGCGGCGAGTTGATGATGACCATGCGGGTTTTCGGGCTCAGCGCGTCGCTGAACTTCTGCCAGTCGATGCTGAAGTCCACCGGGTCCAGTTGCACATGCACGCAGCGGCCACCGGCCAGTTCCACCGAAGGCTCGTAGCTGTCGTAGCTGGGGTCGAAGACGATGACTTCGTCACCGGCGCGGATCACTGCCTGGATGGCGCAGAAGATGCCTTCGGTGGCACCGGGAACGATGGTCACCTCGTGATCGGCATCGACGTTGACGCCGTAATGCCGGGCGATCTTCGCCGCCACTTGCTGGCGCAAGGCGGGCAAGCCGGTCATCGGCGAATACTGGTTGTGCCCGGCGCTGACATGCCGCCCCACCGCATCGAGCAGTGCCTGCGGGCCATTGAAGTCGGGAAATCCCTGGGACAGGTTCAACGCACCGGTTTGCACGGCGAGCTGGGACATGGTGGTGAAGATGGTCGTGCCGACATTCGGCAGCTTGCTGCTGATCATGAAGCCCTCTTTCCTGCGGAACCGGCTCAGGTGCGGTGGTCACCGAGCATAGCGGATCGACGGGTCAGGAAAAAGCTTGTAACACAGGGTCGGCGGGGGGCGCTGACCGGGATCAACAAGACCGCGGCGCAGGGACCAGCCCTGCGCCGCTGCGAGCTTACTTGCGCTTGTCCTTGCGCTTCTTCTCGGCCTTCTTGTGGTGCGACATCAACCGGCGCTTCTTGTTGACCTGGCGGTCGGTGAGGGTGTTCTTGTTGCCCTCGAACGGGTTGTCGCTGCCCTTGTACTCGATGCGGATCGGCGTACCGACCAGCTTGAGCACACGGCGGTAGGTGTTTTCCAGGTAACGCGAGTAGGAACGCGGGACCTTCTCCACCTGGTTGCCGTGGATCACGATGATCGGCGGGTTGGCACCACCGAGGTGGGCATAGCGCAGCTTGATGCGGCGGCCGTTGACCATCGGCGGCTGGTGCTCGCTGACCGCGTCTTCGAGGATCTGGGTCAGGCGGCTGGTCGGCCAGCGGGTGACCGCCGACTTGAACGAGTTCTGCACCGACTGGTACAGGTTGCCGACGCCAGTGCCGTGCAGGGCCGAGATGAAGTGGATGTCGGCGAAGTCGACGAAGAACAGCCGGCGCTCCAGCTCGGTCTTCACATAGTCACGCTCGCTCGGCTGCATGCCGTCCCACTTGTTCAGGGCGATAACGATGGCGCGACCGGCTTCGAGGGCGAAGCCCAGCAGGTTGAGGTCGTGGTCGACCACGCCTTCGCGGGCATCCATGACGAAGATCACCACGTTGGCGTCCTTGATCGCCTGGAGGGTCTTCACTACCGAGAACTTCTCGACTTCCTCGTGGATCTTGCCGCGTTTACGCACACCGGCCGTGTCGATCAGGGTGTACTTCTCTTCGTTGCGCTCGAAGGGAATGTAGATGCTGTCGCGGGTGGTGCCGGGCTCGTCGTAGACCACCACGCGCTCTTCACCGAGCATGCGGTTGACCAGGGTCGACTTGCCGACGTTGGGGCGACCGATGATGGCGATCTTGATGCCATCCTTCTCGCTCGGGCCGGGAATGCGCGTGGCTTCCTCGCCTTCGGCGACGTTCTCGTCGAGGGACTCTTCTTCCTGGTCGCGCGGCACGTCGCCGAGGACGATTTCCATCATCGCGTTGATGCCGCGGCCTTGCGAGCCGGCCACCGGGATGGCGTTGCCCATGCCCATCGGGGCGAATTCGGCGCGGGCGGTATCCGGATCGATGTTGTCGACCTTGTTGGCCACCAGGAACGACTGTTTGTTCCGCTTGCGCAGGTGCTCGGCGATCATCTGGTCGGCGGCGGTCAGGCCGGCGCGTGCGTCGACCAGGAACAGCACGTAGTCGGCTTCTTCGATGGCCATGAGCGACTGCTCGGCCATCTTCTCGTCCATGCCCGCCTCGTCACCGGTGATACCGCCGGTGTCGATCAGGATGAAGGTACGGCCCTGCCAGCGCGCTTCACCGTACTGGCGGTCGCGGGTCAGGCCCGAGAGGTCGCCAACGATGGCGTCGCGGGTCTTGGTCAGGCGGTTGAACATGGTGGACTTGCCGACGTTGGGGCGACCCACCAGGGCGATTACGGGAACCATGCGGCTCTCCAATTGCTTAATTTCAAAAAATACAAAGGCCGCTGCGGGGCAGCGGCCGAATGTGTCGGGCAACGTCTCTCGACGTCGCGGCCCGGGACCCGAAGGTCCCAAGCATAGACTTACTTGATGGTCAGCGCCTCGAGGGTACCGCTGTTGCCATACACGTAGATCATGTTGCCATCGACCAGCGGACGGGCACGCAGGCCATCGCTGTCGATACGCTCGCGGCCGACGAAGCGACCGTCCACCTGGCTGAGCAGGTGCAGGTAACCTTCCAGGTCACCGACCGCCACGTAGCTGGAGAACACTTCCGGCGCCGACAGCTGGCGACGGGCCAGTTGGTCGTTGCTCCACAGTGCCGAGGACGAACGCTCGTCGATACCTTCGACAGTGCCCGAAGCCTCGCTCACGTAGACGTTGCCGAAGCCTTGCGCCACGCCGGTGTAACTGGAGGCATCGCGCTGCCACAGGACACGGCCGGATTCCAGGTCCAGGCCAGCGACACGGCCCTGGTAGGTGGCGACGTACAGGGTGCCACCGGACAGCAGCAGGCCGCCGTCGATGTCCACCACGCGGTCCAGTTCCGAACGGCCTTGCGGGATGGCTACACGCTGCTCCCACACCGGCACGCCGTTGCTGGTATCCAGGGCGATGACCTTGCCGCTGGACAGGCCGGCGACCGCCAGGTGGTTGGTCACGATCGGCGCGCCGGTACCACGCAGGGTCAGGACTGCCGGGGTGCTGTCGTAGATCCAGCGACGGTCGCCAGTAGCGGCGTCGAGGCCGATCAGACGGTCGTCCTGGGTCTGTACCACTACCACGTCACCGTTGGTGGCAGGCGGGGCCAGCACTTCGCTGGTCACGCGAGCGGTCCATTTCTCCTCGCCGGTGCTGGAATCCAGGGCAATCACCTCGCCCTTGATGGTGCCCAGCAGGACCATGCCGTAACCCACGCCGACCGCGCCGGAGATGGGTTTTTCCAAGTCCTTCTTCCAGACCACGTCGCCATTCATGCGGTCCAGCGACATGACCACGCCGGTCACGTCGGAGGCGTAGATGCGATCGTTCTCGATGGCCGGAACCAGCATGTTCCAGGTCTCGCCCTGACCGTCACCGATCGAACGGCTCCACTGCTTCTGCAACACCACCTCTTCGGTGAACTTGGTCAGCTCGGCCGGAGGCAATTCCTTCTTGCTGTTGCTGCTGCAACCCGCGGCCAGAATGGCCAGGGTCAGCACTGCTGCATGTTTCCAACCGATCACGTCACGCATCCCCTTTGGCCAGGTCGTCGAGCTTGAGTTGCAGGCCACCTACCGCGTCGTCGTCGGACAGTGCGGCCTTGGCTTTTTCATATGCAGCATGGGCGTCATCGGCGCGGCCCAGTTGTACCAGCAGGTCGCCTTTCAGCTCTTCGCGGGTGGCAACGAATGCCTTGTCGGTATCGCCATCGAGCAGCTTCAGGGCCTCGTCGGCCTTGTTCTGCGCGGCCAGCACGCGGGCCAGGCGCTGACGGGCGATCTCGCCCAGGGTCGCGTCGGCCGGCTTGTCGTAGACGCTCTTCAGTTCGGCGACGGCGTCGTCCAGCTTGCCGCTTTCAACCGCGACCTTGGCGACGAACAGGCTGCCGTACTGGGCATACGCGGTGCCGCCGAACTCGCTCTTCAGCTTGCCCGACAGCTCGGCGACCTTGGCCGTGTCCGGGGTCCCGGTCGGCGTCAGGGTAGTTTCCAGCAGAGCCTGATAAAGGTTCGAGGCGCCTTGCGACTGGTTGTTCTGGTACTTGTGCCAGGCCTGCCAGCCGAACACTGCGACCAGGGCCAGCAGACCGCCGGTTACCAGTGGCTTGCCGTTGCGCTCCCACCAGTCCTTGACCGCGGCCAGTGTTTCATCATCGGTACTCGACACCCCAATACTCCTTTCGACAATTCGGCTGCGGGCGCTTCAGGCCTGCGCGAGGGAAGCTTCCAGGTGCTCGGCCAGAGCATCCCAGGCAATGTTTTGTTGTTCGCCCTGACCACGCAGGGGCTTGAAACCTACCACTTGTTGCGCCAGTTCGTCCTCTCCGAGGATGAGGGCGTACAGGGCGTTGCTCTTGTCGGCCTTCTTGAACTGGCTCTTGAAGCTGCCGGCACCGGCATTGACCTGCAGGCGCAGGTTCGGCAGCCGGTCGCGCAGGCGCTCGCTCAGTTGCAGGGCGGCCAGTTCGGCAGCGTCGCCAAAGGCACAGAGGTAGACATCGACCTGACGGGAGATCGACTCCGGTACCAGTTCGAGGGTTTCCAGCAGCAGGATCAAGCGCTCGATACCCATGGCGAAACCGACGCCCGGGGTCGGCTTGCCGCCCATCTGCTCGACCAGACCGTCGTAGCGGCCACCGGCGCAGACGGTGCCCTGGGCGCCGAGCTTGTCGGTGACCCACTCGAACACGGTCTTGCTGTAGTAGTCGAGACCACGCACCAGCTTGGTGTTGATCACGTAGGGAATGCCGGCGGCATCCAGGCGCGACTTGAGGCCTTCGAAGTGAACCCGGGACTCTTCGTCCAGGTAGTCTTCCAGCTTCGGTGCGCCGACCAGGGCGGCCTGGGTACCGGCGTCCTTGCTGTCGAGGATGCGCAGCGGGTTGCTCTTCAGACGGCGCTGGCTGTCTTCGTCGAGCTGGTCGAGACGGGCCGAGAGGAATTCCACCAGGGCGTCACGGTAGCGGGCACGGGCCTCGCTGGTGCCCAGGCTGTTCAGCTCCAGGGTGACCGCATCGCGCAGGCCCAGCAGGCCCCACAGGCGCCAGGTCAGGGCGATCAGCTCGGCGTCGATGTCCGGGCCGTCGAGGTTGAACACCTCGATGCCGATCTGGTTGAACTGGCGGTAACGGCCTTTCTGCGGACGCTCGTGGCGGAACATCTGGCCGATGTACCAGAGCTTCTGCACTTCGCCATTGCCGCTGATGCCGTGCTCGAGCACCGCACGCACGCAGGACGCGGTGCCTTCGGGGCGCAGGGTCAGGGAATCGCCGTTGCGGTCGGTGAAGGTGTACATCTCTTTTTCGACGATGTCGGTCACTTCACCGATGGAACGCTTGAACAGCTCGGTGAACTCGACGATCGGCATGCGGATCTGGCGATAGCCGTAGGTATCCAGCAGACCGGCGACGGTGCTTTCGAAATAACGCCACAGGGGCGTCTGCTCGGGCAGGATGTCGTTCATGCCACGGATGGCTTGCAGCGATTTGCTCACGAAAGGTCCTTAACGAAATCTGTAGCGGTCAACCGCGGGCAATCAATGCCGCGTCGGCCTCGGCCTTCTCGGCCGCTTTCTGGCGGATGAGCTTCTCGAGGTCATCCACCAGGTTGTCATTGGTCAGCTTCTGCGCCGGCTTGCCGTCGATGTAGATCAGGTTCGGCGTGCCACCGGTCAGGCCGACATGGGCCTCCTTGGCTTCGCCGGGACCGTTGACCACGCAACCGATCACCGCAACGTCCATCGGCACCAGCAGGTCTTCCAGACGGCCTTCGAGCTCGTTCATGGTCTTGACCACATCGAAGTTCTGCCGCGAGCAGCTCGGGCAGGCGATGAAGTTGATACCACGGGAACGCAGGTGCAGCGACTTGAGGATGTCGTAGCCGACCTTCACTTCCTCGACCGGGTCTGCCGCCAGGGAAATGCGGATAGTATCGCCAATCCCGTCGGCGAGCAGCATACCGAGGCCGACCGCCGATTTCACCGTGCCCGAACGCAGGCCACCGGCTTCGGTGATGCCCAGGTGCAGCGGCTGGACGATCTGCTTGGCCAGCAGGCGGTAGGCTTCGACCGCCATGAACACGTCGGAGGCCTTGACGCTGACCTTGAAGTCCTGGAAATCCAGACGATCGAGGTGCTCGACGTGGCGCATTGCCGACTCCACCAGTGCAGCCGGGGTCGGTTCGCCGTACTTTTTCTGCAGGTCCTTTTCCAGGGAACCGGCGTTGACGCCGATGCGGATCGGGATGCCACGGTCGCGGGCGGCATCGACCACGGCGCGGACACGGTCTTCGCGACCGATGTTGCCCGGGTTGATACGCAGGCAGTCCACGCCCAGCTCGGCCACGCGCAGGGCGATGCGGTAGTCGAAGTGGATATCGGCGACCAGCGGCACGCTGACCTGCTGCTTGATACGGCCGAAGGCTTCGGCGGCGTCCATGTCCGGTACCGAGACGCGGACGATGTCGACGCCGGCATCGATCAGGCGGTTGATCTGCGCCACAGTGGCGGCAACGTCGTTGGTATCGGTGTTGGTCATGCTCTGGACGGCAATGGGAGCATCGCCGCCGACAGGCACGTTACCGACCCAGATTTTCCGGGATTCGCGACGTTTGATCGGAGATTCGCCGTGCATGACTTATTGCCCCAACTTCAGGCGAGCGGTTTCGCCACTGGTGAACGGTGCGATATCGACGGCCTGGCCGTTGTAGCTCACCTGCGCACCGCGGGCGACGCCCAGGCGTACCGCGAAGGGAGGCTTGCCGGCCAGCTCAAGGTTTTCGCCCTTGCGCTTGATACCGCTGTACAGAACCTTGCCGTTGCCGTCGGTGACCGAGGTCCAGCAGTCGGCGGTGAACTGGATGTTGACCTGGCCACTGCCAGCTGGGGCGGCAACCGGGGCTGCAGGTGCTGCTGGAGCTGGAGCTGGAGCTGGAGCTGCCGCAGCGACCGGGGCGGTCACGGCCGGAGCAGCCGGGGCGACGGGCGCGGCAGGGGCAGGAGTCGCGGCGGCATGGGCAGCCGGTGCGGTGGCGGCTGGAGCAGCAGGCGCAGTGGTCGCGGCTGGCGCTGTGGCTACAGGCGCGGCTGGAGTGGTCAGAGGCAGCGGCGCGGTTTCAGTCGCCGCCGGGGCCTGCTCGGTGACCGGGGCAGCGCTTTCAGGCTGCTGGCCAGCGCTCACGGCCTGGTCTTCCGGCTCGTCCAGCGGATGAATCTGGGTGGTGCCGTCGGCACTCTCCACTTCGATATGTTCCGGCGCGGCGCTGAACAGGTCCCTGGAGGCGTTGGCGCTCTGGTCTTTCCACCAGACGAAGCCACCACCGACCACGACCACCAGCAACAGCAGGCTGACGATGCGCAGGATGTTGTGGGAGAGGCGTACCGGCTCCTCGATGCGGCCCAGGGCATGCACGTCGCTGCCTTGGGCGTGGGTGCCGGTGCAGAGGTCGAAGGACTGCACCAGGGCGGCCTGGTCCATGTCCAGCAGTTTGGCGTAGGCGCGGATATAGCCGCGGGCAAAGGTATGCCCCGGCAGCTTGTCGAAGGCGCCGGCCTCGAGGTTGTTCAGGGAGGTTACGGTCAGGTTGAGCTTGCGGGCCACTTCGGCCTGCGACCAGTCCCTGCTTTCACGGGCCTGACGCAGGATCTCACCGGGATTTTCGCGAGTTGCTGCTGCTTCGGGATGCGCCGCTTTCATCATTGCTCCGACAGGTATTGCTGATATTCCGGCGTACCGGGATAAAGTCGCTGTAATTGCAGGCCCAGTTCGGTGGCCTTGGTCCGTTCTTCGAAGACGGTTGCCAGGCGATTGCCAAGCAACAGGCTGCGGGCGCTCGGTTCACTCAGACGGCTGTGCCGGTCGTAGAACTCGCGAGCTGGCACATAATGCCTGTCTTCGTAAGACATCTCAGCCATTTCCAGCAACGCGCGGGGTTGCTGGCGGTTGAGACGTAAAGCCTTTTCCAGGTATTCCCGCGCCTGGTCGCGCTGGCCCATGCGCAGGGCCGTCAGCCCGAGGTTCTCAAACACCCGGGACCGCTCAGGATACAGGGTATCGGTCGAGGCTTGGCGAAACATCTGCTGCGCCTTGGCAAATTGCCCCTGCGCATAGAGAAAACTGCCGTAGTTGTTGCGAATCCGCGGGTCATGGGGCTGGGCCGAAAGGGCCTTGCGGAAGTGCGTGTCGGCCAGTGTCGTCTCGCCTTCCTGCTGGAACACCAGGGCCAGGGCCGCATTGACATCGGCGTCGTTGCCACCGAGTTCGAGGGCCTTCTTCAGTGGCACCTTGGCGCGCTCGGTGTAGCCCTGCTGCAGGTAGCCCAGGCCCAGTTGCACATAGGCCTGCCGGACCTCTTCACGCCCCTTGCCGGTGGCCTGCGGGTCGGAACTGCCGGAGCTGACGCAGCCGCACAGCAGCGTCGTCAACAGAACAAGCGGCAGCGCGGCGCGCAGGGTCATGGCAAGCCTCGTCTCAGTTGCCCGCCGCGCCGCTGGAATCGGCGTCGGCGTTCAATTGCCGCACGGCGATGTAGCGCTCACTGCGACGAGTACGGTCCATCACCTGACCGACCAGTTGACCGCACGCCGCGTCGATATCTTCGCCACGGGTGGTGCGCACGGTCACGTTGTAGCCGGCGTTGTGCATGTAGTCCTGGAAACGGCGGATCGCGTTGTTGCTCGGACGCTCGTAACCGGAATGCGGGAACGGGTTGAACGGGATCAGGTTGATCTTGCACGGCACGTCCTTGAGCAGCTCGGCCATTTCCTTGGCGTGTTCGAGCTGGTCGTTGACGTCCTTGAGCAGGGTGTACTCGATGGTCAGCACACGCTTCTCGCCCAGTTCGGACATGTAGCGCATGCACGAGTCGAGGACGACCTTGAGCGGGTACTTCTTGTTGATCGGCACCAGTTCGTTGCGCAGCGCATCGTTCGGCGCGTGCAGCGACAGGGCCAGGGAGACGTCGATGTGCTTGGCCAGCTCATCGATCATCGGCACCACGCCGGAGGTGGATAGGGTCACCCGGCGCTTGGAAATGCCGTAGCCGAGGTCGTCCATCATCAGGTGCATGGCGGCGACCACGTTGTCGAAGTTCAGCAGCGGCTCGCCCATGCCCATCATCACCACGTTGGTGATGGCGCGGTCGATGGTGGCCGGCACGGAGCCGAACGACTTGTTGGCAATCCACACCTGGCCGATGACTTCGGCGGCGGTGAGGTTGCTGTTGAATCCTTGCTTGCCGGTGGAGCAGAAACTGCAGTCCAGGGCGCAACCGGCCTGGGACGATACGCACAACGTACCGCGCTTGCCCTGGGGGATGTAGACGGTTTCGACACAACTGCCGGATGCCACGCGCACGACCCACTTGCGGGTGCCGTCTGCGGAGATGTCCTCGCTGACCACTTCGGGGCCGCGAATCTCGGCGCAGTTCTTCAGCTTTTCGCGCAGCGCCTTGCCGACGTTGGTCATGGCGTCGAAATCATCGACGCCAAAGTGGTGAATCCATTTCATTACCTGACCGGCACGGAAGCGCTTCTCCCCTATCGAGTCGAAGAACTTTTCCATTTCCGGCTGGGTCAGCCCCAACAGGTTAGTTTTGCCAGTAGATGTCGTCATGGATTCACCCTCACTCGTCAGCCGTGGCTTAGCGAGTGGTTACCTCGGTAGCTGCGAAGAAGTAAGCGATTTCGCGAGCGGCAGCGGCTTCGGAGTCCGAACCGTGGACGGCGTTGGCGTCGATGGATTCGGCGAAGTCGGCGCGGATGGTGCCTGGAGCAGCTTCTTTAGGGTTGGTAGCGCCCATCAGCTCACGGTTGCGAGCGATGGCGTTCTCGCCTTCCAGAACCTGGACAACGACCGGACCGGAAGTCATGAAGGCAACCAGGTCACCGAAGAAGCCGCGCTCTTTGTGCTCGGCGTAGAAGCCTTCGGCTTCGGCCTTGGACAGTTGCTTGATTTTCGAAGCGACGATTTTCAGGCCGGCTTCTTCGAAACGGGTGGTGATCTTGCCGATCACGTTCTTGGCAACGGCGTCAGGCTTGATGATGGAGAAAGTACGTTGAACAGCCATGGTGTAACTCCAGAAACAGTAAGTGATGCGAAAAATTAAACCCGCGAATTATACGCGGGTTCCGGGGGATTGCCTAACCTGCCGAGTGCGCTCAGTCGGCTTCTTCGATCCAGGCGGCCTGGATGGCTTCCAGGACCTTCTCGCCACCGCGCGCCGGATCGTCGTTGAAGTCTGGCAATGCCAGCACCCAGCGATGCAGATCGACGAAATTCAGGTAGCGAGGATCGACTTCCGGCTTGCTTTCGGCAAGCTGGATAGCAATTTCAAGTACATCAATCCATTTCAGGCTCATGGTCGGCTCCAGGATCAATGCGGCGCTTCGGCGGCGTGGTTGAGCGAGTACTTCGGAATCTCGATGGTCAGGTCTTCTTCGCCGACCTTCACCTGGCAGGCCAGGCGCGACTGCGCTTCCAGGCCCCAGGCCTTGTCCAGCATGTCTTCTTCCAGCTCGTCGGCTTCCTCGACCGTGTCGAAGCCCTTGCGCACGATGCAGTGGCAGGTGGTGCAGGCGCACACGCCGCCACAGGCGCTTTCGATCTCGATGTGGTGGTCATGGGCCAGTTCGAGAATGGAAGTCCCCGGTGCTGCCTCGACGGTCAGGCCGTCCGGACAGAACTTCTCGTGGGGCAGAAATGTAACCTGCGGCATCAGTTGTCCTCGATCTCATTCAGGTTGCGCCCGGCCAGTGCGGCTTTGACCGTCGAATCAAGGCGTCGGGCGGCAAAGGCATCGGTCACCTGCGACAGACGCTTGGTCTGCTGCTCGATGGCCGCGCCATCGGTGCCGTTCATCAAATCACGCAAGTCTTGCATTTGTTGCTCGATCGCCAGGCGCTCCTCGGCGTCCAGCAGGCGCTCGCCATCGGCATCGAGGGCACCCTGCACCGCTTCCAGCAGGCGTTCGGCGTCGACCTGGTGCTCGCGCAACTGGCGCGCCACCTTGTCATTGCCGGCATGTTCGAAGGAGTCCTTGAGCATGCGGGCGATCTCGCCGTCGGTCAGGCCGTAGGACGGCTTGACCTGGATGCTCGATTCCACGCCCGAACCCAGCTCGCGGGCAGACACGCTGAGCAGGCCGTCGGCGTCGACCTGGAAGGTCACGCGGATCTTCGCCGCACCGGCGACCATGGCCGGAATACCGCGCAACTCGAAGCGCGCCAGGGAACGACAGTCGCTGATCAGCTCGCGCTCGCCCTGGAGCACGTGGATCATCATGGCGCTCTGGCCGTCCTTGTAGGTGGTGAACTCCTGGGCACGGGCGACCGGAATGGTGGTGTTGCGCGGAATCACCTTTTCCATCAGCCCGCCCATGGTTTCCAGGCCCAGGGACAGCGGAATAACGTCCAGCAGCAGCAGTTCGCCGCCTTCACGCTGGTTGCCGGCCAGGGTATCGGCCTGGATCGCGGCACCAATGGCGACCACCTGGTCCGGATCGATATCGGTCAGCGGCTGGCGACCGAACAGCTCGCCAACGGCACTGCGCACACGCGGTACGCGGGTCGAACCACCGACCATGACCACGGCGCTGACTTCTTCCAGCTCGACACCGCTGTCGCGCACGGCGCGGCGGCAGGCCTTGAGGCTGCGGGCGATCATCGGCTCGATCAGCGCATCGAAGGCAGCGCGGGTCAGCTCGGCCTGCCAGCCGTCGTAGCTCACGCTCACGACTTCAGCGTCGGTCAGCGCTTCCTTGGCCGCGCAGGCGGTCTCCAGGAGGCGGCGCTGGGCGCTCGGGTCGAGATCGGAGGACAGCCCGGCGGACTCGATGATCCAGCTGGCGATGGCGTAGTCGAAATCGTCGCCACCCAGGGCGGTATCACCGCCGGTAGCCAGCACTTCGAATACCCCGCCAGTCAGGCGCAGGATGGAAATATCGAAGGTACCGCCGCCCAGGTCATAGATGGCCACCACGCCTTCGGCGTTCTGGTCCAGACCGTAGGCCACGGCAGCAGCGGTCGGCTCGTTGAGCAGGCGCAGCACGTTGAGACCGGCCAGACGCGCGGCATCCTTGGTGGCCTGGCGCTGGGCGTCGTCGAAATAGGCAGGAACGGTGATCACCGCGCCGACCAGTTCACCGCCGAGGGTGGCCTCGGCGCGCTGGCGCAGGACCTTGAGGATGTCTGCCGAGACTTCCACCGGGCTCTTCGGCCCCTGGACAGTGTCGATGAACGGCATGTGCGACTCGCCGCCAACGAAGCGGTACGGCAGTTGCTCGCCGAGCTGCTTGACGTCCGCCAGGCCACGGCCCATCAGGCGCTTGACCGAGAGGATGGTGTTCAGCGGGTCCGCCGAAGCCGCCTCGCGGGCACCGTGGCCGACGTCGATGCGATCGGCGTGGTAGCGCACTGCGGACGGCAGGATGACCCGGCCTTCGGCATCGGGCAACGGAGCGGAAAGACCACTGCGCAGGGCAGCGACCAGCGAATTGGTGGTGCCAAGGTCAATACCCACGGCCAGACGGCGCTGGTGGGGTTGAGGGCTCTGACCGGGTTCGGCGATCTGCAGTAGGGCCATGCTTATCTGAATACCAAAGGTGCCGCCAGCGGCGGCACCGGGTTAATCGTCGAGGCGCTCTTCCAGCTGGCGCACTTCGTAGGCGAGCTTGTCGAGGAACTGCATGCGGCGCATCAGGCGCTCGGCCTGCTCACGCTGCGCGGCGTCGTTCCAGCACGCGGCGAACTCCTCGTTGAGGGCGTCCTGGGCAACCTTCAGGCGGCGCTTGAAAGCGGCCACGCCATCGAGGTCGGCACTGTCCTGCAGGTCTTCGAGCTCTTCGCGCCATTGCATCTGCTGGAAGAGGAACTCGGGATCGTGGACGGTGACTTCCTGCGGCACTTCATGGCCGCCGATCGCCAACAGGTAACGCGCCCGACGGGGCGCGCTCTTGAGGGTCTGGTAGGCCTCGTTGAGACCGGCGGAACGCTCCAGCGCCAGGCGCTGCTCACGCTCGGAGGCATCGGCGAAGCGATCCGGGTGCACCGCGCGAGCCAGCTCGCGATAGCGGCTGGCCAACTGGTCGAGGTCCAGACGGAAGTCCGGTTGCAGGTCAAACAGGGCGAAATGACAAGGAGTACCCACGCGCAGCCTCAAACGTTGAAGCTTTCGCCGCAGCCACACTCACCGCGCACGTTGGGGTTGTTGAACTTGAAGCCTTCGTTCAACCCTTCCTTGACGAAGTCCAGTTCGGTGCCGTCGAGGTAGACCAGGCTCTTCGGGTCGATGATGACCTTCATGCCATGGCTTTCGAAGACCTGGTCTTCGTCGTTCGGCTCGTCGACGAACTCCAGCACGTAGGCCAGACCGGAGCAGCCGGTAGTACGGACGCCCAGGCGAATGCCGTCACCTTTGCCGCGTCCTTCGAGGGAGCGCCGCACATGGTTGGCGGCGGCTTCTGTCATGCTGATAGCCATCGGGACTCCTTGACCTGCTACAGGCGGGTTAGATCAAACCTTTCTTCTGCTTGTAATCGCGAACGGCCGCCTTGATGGCGTCTTCAGCGAGTACCGAGCAGTGGATCTTCACCGGCGGCAGGGCCAGTTCTTCGGCCAGCTGGGTGTTCTTGATGGTTTCGGCTTCGTCCAGGGTCTTGCCCTTCATCCACTCGGTGGCGAGGGAGCTGGAGGCGATGGCCGAACCGCAGCCGTAGGTCTTGAACTTGGCGTCTTCGATGACGCCCTGCTCGTTGACCTTGATCTGCAGACGCATCACGTCGCCACACGCCGGGGCGCCGACCATGCCGGTGCCTACGTCCGGGTCTTCGGCGTTCATCTTGCCGACGTTGCGTGGGTTTTCGTAGTGGTCGATGACCTTTTCACTGTATGCCATGGTGCAATTCCTTCCTCATCAGGGAGCCGCTCTTGCCGGCGACTACTTAGTGCGCAGCCCACTCGATCTTGGAGATGTCGACGCCGTCTTTGAACATATCCCACAGCGGCGACAATTCGCGCAGCTTGGTAACGGCCTCGCAGACTTTCTGCGCGGCGTAGTCGATTTCTTCTTCGGTGGTGAAACGACCGAAGGTGAAACGGATCGAGCTGTGCGCCAGTTCGTCGTTGCGGCCCAGGGCGCGCAGGACGTAGGACGGCTCGAGGGATGCCGAAGTACAGGCGGAACCGGACGAAACGGCCAGGTCCTTGAGCGCCATGATCAGCGACTCGCCTTCGACATAGTTGAAGCTCAGGTTCAGGTTGTGCGGGATACGCGCGGTCAGGCTGCCGTTGACGTACAGCTCTTCCAGGCCTTGTACCTGCTTGAAGAAGCGGTCGCTCAGGGCCTTGATGCGCACGTTCTCGCTGGCCATCAGCTCTTTCGCCACGGCGAAGGCTTCGCCCATGCCGACGATCTGGTGGGTGGCCAGGGTGCCGGAACGCATGCCGCGCTCGTGACCGCCGCCGTGCATGGCCGCTTCCAGGCGCACGCGAGGCTTGCGGCTGACGTACAGCGCGCCAATGCCTTTCGGGCCATAGGTCTTGTGGGCGGAGAAGGACATCAGGTCGACTTTCAGCTTCTGCAGGTCGATCTCGACCTTGCCGGTGGACTGAGCGGCGTCGACGTGGAACAGCACGCCGCGGGAGCGGGTCAGCTCACCGATGGCAGCGATGTCGTTGATGGTGCCGATCTCGTTGTTCACGTGCATTACCGAAACCAGGATGGTGTCGTCACGCAGGGCGGCTTCGACCAGTGCCGGAGTGATCAGGCCGTCTTCGCCCGGCTCCAGGTAGGTAACCTCGAAGCCTTCGCGCTCGAGCTGGCGAGTGCTGTCCAGGACCGCCTTGTGCTCGATCTTGGAGGTGATGATGTGCTTGCCCTTGGAGCCGTAGAAGTGCGCAACGCCCTTCAGCGCCAGGTTGTCGGATTCGGTGGCGCCGCTGGTCCAGACGATTTCGCGTGGATCGGCGTTGACCAGATCGGCGACCTGGCGGCGGGCGTTCTCGACCGCTTCCTCGGCCTTCCAGCCGAAGACGTGGGAGCGCGAGGCCGGGTTACCGAAGTTCCCGTCGACCAGCAGGCATTCGCTCATCTTCTGGGCGACGCGTGGGTCGACCGGAGTGGTCGCGGAATAATCGAGGTAGATCGGCAACTTCATTGAATATCTCCTATCAGGCAGGCACGTCGCTCGTTCGACACGGTCAATCGACGGCGGACGTTTCAATCTTGTCCAGTGGGGCACGGCCGGCTACGCGGCGCTGATCCTGGCGCAGGGCGACTTCCTGGACCTCACGGCGGGTCACGAGGTCGGCCAGGCTGATTCCGCTGAGGAATTCGTGGATCCGGGCACTGAGGTCGCACCACAGGTGGTGGGTCAGGCAGGTGTCGCCAGCGTGGCAATCACCGAGCCCCTGGCAACGGGTGGCATCGACCGATTCGTTGACCGCATCGATCACCTGGGCTACCTGGATGCTTTCCATCACTCGCGAGAGCTGGTAGCCGCCACCCGGGCCGCGCACGCTGGAAACCAGGTTGCTGCGGCGCAGCTTGGCGAACAGCTGCTCCAGATAAGAAAGGGAAATGCCTTGGCGCTCGGAGATGTCGGCCAGGGAGACCGGCCCGTTTTGCGCGTGCAATGCCAGGTCGAGCATGGCAGTCACGGCGTATCGGCCTTTAGTAGTCAGTCGCATGGCTATTTGATACCACGGGGTTACAGGATGTGTGCGAGTATGCGATTCCCGAGTGTTTAAGTCAACTATAAAACCTAGTGCTTTAGTCGGGATTGAGCCTGAACGGCGGCGCAGATCATAGCAAAGTCGGGGCGCGATCACACGCCCCGATTTACCGGCGACCTGTCAATGCGTCGGCGCGTCGCTGCGCACCTCGCCCTTGACGCAGGCGAAGTCTTCTTCGTGCAGGGCCGGCAGCTCCTTGGCGCAGTAGTCGCTGCCGAGCTTGGTCAGCGCACCGCACATGTCTTCCAGGCGTCCGTCGACCGCCTGCAGGTGGTCGAGCAACTGACCAATGGCGCGAGCCACCGGGTCCGGCATGTCTTCGCTGACGCCGTAGGCATCGAAGCCGATCTTCTCGGCCATGGCCTTGCGCCGCGCTTCCTGCTCGCCGTCGCTCTTGACGATGATGCGTCCGGGAATACCTACCGCCGTGGCACCGGCCGGCACCGCCTTGGTCACCACCGCATTGGAGCCGATCTTGGCCCCGGCGCCGACGGTGAACGGTCCCAGCACCTTGGCTCCGGCACCAACCACCACGCCATCTTCCAGGGTCGGGTGACGCTTGCCCTTGTTCCAGCTGGTGCCACCCAGGGTCACGCCCTGGTACAGGGTGACGTCATCGCCGATCTCGGCGGTCTCGCCGATGACGATGCCCATGCCGTGGTCGATAAAGAAGCGCCGACCGACCTTGGCCCCCGGATGGATCTCGATGCCGGTCAGCCAGCGCCCGAAGTTGGACACCAGGCGAGCCAGCCACTTCCACTCTTTCTTCCACAGGCAATGCGCCGCGCGGTGCAGCCAGATCGCGTGCATGCCCGGATAGCAGGTCAGCACCTCAAAGGCATTGCGTGCCGCCGGGTCACGGTGGAAAACGCTTTGGATATCTTCACGCAGACGCTCGAACATTTACTGATCCTTCCGCTTGTGCGCATCGCCCCGGGCCGCTTTCTGGGTTTCGGTGAGGATGCCGCGCAAAATACTCATTTCCGAACGATTCACCGCACTGCGCCCGAACAGGCGACGCAGACGCGGCATCAGGTGCTTGGGCTTGGCCGGATCGAGGAACCCGATCTGCACCAGGGTGCTTTCCAGGTGTCCGTAGAACCGCTCCATCTCGTCCATGGTGGCCAGTTCCTCGGCCACTTCGTCCTTGTCCGTCTTCACCACCTGCGGCTCGCGGGCCAGCCAGGCGGTACGAACCTCGTAGCTCAGCACCTGCACCGCCGCCGCCAGGTTCAGCGAGCTGAAGTCCGGGTTGGAGGGGATATGCACGTGGTAGTGACATCGCTGCAGCTCTTCGTTGGTCAGGCCGGCGTGCTCACGACCAAAGACCAGGGCCACCTCCTCGCCTTGCGCCGCTCGCCCGACGGACTCGGTCCCGCACTCGCGAGGATCGAGCATCGGCCACGGCAGGCTGCGGCTGCGGGCGCTGGTGCCGACCACCAGGGTGCAGCCGACCAGGGCCTCTTCAAGGGAACCGACCACTTGCGCAGCGGCCAGCACATCATCGGCGCCGGAAGCACGGGCGCTGGCCTCGGAGGAAGGGAAATCGGCGGGATTCACCAGCACCAGGCGCGACAGTCCCATGTTCTTCATGGCACGCGCAGCCCCGCCGATATTGCCGGGATGACTGGTACAGACCAGGACGACACGAATATTTTGCAGCACGTCAGGCGCTCACAGACATGAAATCAGGGGGAGCAAATCTTACAGAAGCGACCGGCGTAACGCCACGTAAGCAAATGTTGCCCCACTCCTCCGGAACTTTTCTGATAGACTGTGCGGCTTTCATTTCTTTAAAACTCAGGTGAAACGTCCATGCAGCCCATGCTGAATATCGCGCTGCGCGCCGCCCGCAGCGCCAGCGAACTGATTTTCCGCTCAATCGAACGCCTGGATACCATCAAGGTTGATGAGAAGGACGCCAAGGACTACGTGTCCGAGGTCGACCGCGCAGCCGAGAAGGTCATCATCGATGCGCTGCGCAAAGCGTATCCGAACCACGCCATCCAGGGCGAAGAGACCGGTCTGCATGCCGGCAGCGGCGAAGGTGAAGACTACCTGTGGATCATCGATCCGCTGGACGGCACCACCAACTTCCTGCGTGGCGTTCCTCACTTCGCAGTCAGCATCGCCTGCAAATACCGTGGCCGCCTCGAGCACGCCGTGGTCCTCGACCCGGTTCGCCAGGAAGAATTCACCGCCAGCCGCGGCCGTGGCGCCCAGCTCAATGGCCGTCGCCTGCGCGTCAGCTCGCGCACCAGCCTGGAAGGCGCCCTGCTCGGCACCGGTTTCCCGTTCCGCGACAACCAGATGGAATACCTGGACAACTACCTGGGCATGTTCCGCGCCCTGGTCGGCCAGACCGCCGGCATCCGCCGCGCCGGCTCCGCCAGCCTGGACCTCGCCTACGTAGCCGCCGGTCGTTTCGATGTTTTCTGGGAATCAGGCCTGTCCGAGTGGGACATGGCGGCAGGCGCCCTGCTGATTCAGGAAGCAGGCGGCCTGGTCAGCGACTTCACCGGTGGCCATGACTTCCTCGAGAAGGGCCACGTGGTTGCGGGCAACATCAAGTGCTTCAAGGCGGTACTGACGGCGATCCAGCCGCACCTGCCGCCTTCGGTAAAGCGCTGAGTTTCAGCTGAAAACAAAAAAGCACCTTTCGAGGTGCTTTTTTTTGGCCCTGCCAATTACCAGAATTGATGGCGCCTGTTCCGACCTCATCGCTGGCAACGCCAGCTCCCACAAGCTTCGTGTACACCGCCGAACCTTGTGGGAGCCGGCGTTGCCGGCGATGAGGCCAGCAGCCTCACCACCTACTGCCCCGGTTGGGCCTGCCCCAGAATCAGATTCCCCTGCTTATCCAGCGGGATCTGCGAACCCGGATCACGCTCCATGCGCACCTGCCCGACCTTGTCGCCGATGGTGTACTTCACGTCATACCCGACCACCTTCTCGCTCACGTCATTGACCGTGTTACAGCGAGTCTGGGTGGTGGTGTAGGTATCGCTGTTCTGCATGTGCTCCTGCACCTTGTTGCCGGCATAACCGCCACCGACCGCACCGGCCACCGTGGCGATCTTCTTGCCGGTGCCGCCGCCGATCTGGTTGCCCAGCAGACCACCAGCCAGCGCACCGACCACCGTACCGGCGATCTGGTGCTGGTCCTGCACCGGTTTCTGACGAGTGACCGTGACGTCCTTGCAAACTTCCCGTGGCGTCTTGACGGTCGTCTTGACCGGTTGCACACCCACTACCTGGGCGTACTCCGGGCCGTTGTTGACCAGGCTGTAGGTCGCGACAGCACCTCCGGCAGTCACACCGACAGCACCCAGTACCGCACCCACGAGCATCGACTTGTTCACGTGAACCTCCTGATTTACCTGCGGGACTTACCCGCGCTTCTCCCAGCCTTGGAGCAAAAAAAAGGGCGCGAGTTCAACACTCGCGCCCTTCTCTTCCGCCAACGGCGTAGGAAAAATCCTTATGGACGGTCGTCCACACCTTCGGTTTTAGCCGGAGGAATCAGGTCTTCACTGCTCAGGTTCAGCCAGATCAGCACCACGTTGGCGATGTAGATCGACGAGTAGGTACCTGCCAGAACACCGATGAACAGTGCCAGGGAGAAGCCGTACAGGTTGTCGCCACCAAATACCAGCAGCGCGGCGATGGCCAGCAAGGTCGAGACCGAGGTCGCCACGGTACGCAGCAGGGTCTGGGTGGTCGAGATGTTGATGTTCTCGATCAGCGAGGCCTTGCGCAGCACGCGGAAGTTTTCGCGAACCCGGTCGAACACGACGATGGTGTCGTTGAGCGAGTAACCGATGATCGCCAGCACCGCCGCCAGCACCGTCAGGTCGAAGGTGATCTGGAAGAACGACAGGATACCCATGGTCACGACCACGTCGTGGATCAGCGAGATGATGGCACCCACGGCGAACTTCCATTGGAAGCGGAACGCCAGGTAGATCAGGATGCCGCCCAGTGCCAGGAGCATGCCGAGGCCGCCCTGGTCGCGCAGTTCCTCACCCACCTGCGGGCCGACGAACTCGACGCGCTTGACCGTGGCCGGGTTGTCGCCGCCCACTTTCTTCAGCGCGTCGGCCACCTTGTTGCCCAGTTGCGGGTCATCACCCGGCATGCGCACCAGCAGGTCGGTGGTCGCGCCGAAGCTCTGCACCACCGCCTCGTGGAAACCGGACTTGACCAGCTCTTCACGCACCTGGCCGAGGTCGGCCGGGCGCTCGTAGGTCAGCTCGATGAGCGTACCGCCGGTGAAGTCCAGGCCGAAGTTCAGGCCCTTGTAGAACCAGCTGCCCAAGGCCAGCACGGTAAGGAGCATGGTGATGGCGAACGCAACGTTGCGCACGCCCATGAAGTTGATCGTACGTAGCATGGCAGCCCCTTAAATCCACAGCTTCTTGAAGTCACGGCCGCCATAGATCGCGTTGACGATCGCCCGGGTAACCAGGATGGCAGTGAACATCGAAGTAACGATACCCAGCGACATGGTCACCGCGAAGCCCTTCACCGGGCCGGTGCCCATGGCGAAGAGGATGCCGCCGACCAGCAGGGTGGTCAGGTTGGCGTCGAGAATCGCCGCATAGGCGCGGTCGAAACCTTCGTGGATGGCGCGCTGGACGGACATGCCATTGGCGATTTCCTCGCGGATCCGCGAGAAGATCAGCACGTTGGCGTCGACCGCCATACCCATGGTCAACACGATACCGGCGATACCCGGCAGGGTCAGGGTCGCGCCGAGCAACGACATCAGGGCCAGCAACAGGACCATGTTGCCCGCCAGGGCGACGGTGGCGATCAGGCCGAAGAAGCGATAGATGGCCATGATGAACAGCGAAACGAACAGCATGCCCCACAGGGACGCATCGATACCCTTGGTGATGTTGTCGGCACCCAGGCTCGGGCCGATGGTGCGCTCTTCAGCGAAGTACATCGGCGCGGCCAGGCCACCGGCACGCAGCAGCAGGGCCAGTTCGGACGATTCGCCCTGGCCGTTCAGGCCGGTGATGCGGAACTGGCTGCCCAGCGGCGACTGGATGGTCGCCAGGCTGATGATCTTCTTCTCTTCCTGGAAGGTCTGGATGGCCACGTCCTTCTCGACGCCGTCGACCACCTGCTTCTCGTAGCGGGTGACCGGACGCTGCTCGATGAAGATCACCGCCATGCTGCGCCCGACGTTGCTGCGGGTCGCACGACTCATCAGCTCGCCGCCGTGGCCATCGAGACGGATGTTCACCTGCGGACGGCCGTGTTCGTCGTAGCTGGCCTGGGCATCGGTAACCTGGTCACCGGTGATGATCAGGCCACGCTCGACCAGCGCAGAACGACCGCCTTCACGGAACTCGAATTGCTCGGTAGTGGCTTTCGACGCACCAGGCTCGGCGCCCAGGCGGAATTCCAGGTTGGCGGTCTTGCCGAGGATACGCTTGGCTTCGGCGGTGTCCTGCACGCCCGGCAGCTCGACCACGATGCGGTTGGCGCCCTGACGTTGAACCAGCGGCTCGGCGACACCCAGCTCGTTGACGCGGTTACGTACCGTGGTCAGGTTCTGCTTGATCGCGTATTCACGGATTTCCGTGATCTTCGCCGGGGAGATGGCCAGACGCAGCACCGAGAGATCGTTACGCTCGGTGGTGGTCATGTCGAAATCGTTGAAATTCTTGCGGATCAGGCTGCGGGCCTGTTCGCGGGTCGCGTCGTCGGAGAAGCCCAGCTGGATGCCACCATCCTGCTGCGGCAGGCTGCGGTAGCGGACTTTCTCTTTGCGCAGGAGGCTCTTGACCTCGCCTTCGTAGACTTTCAGGCGCGCGGCCATGGCCTTGTCCATGTCCACTTCGAGAAGGAAGTGCACACCACCGGACAGGTCCAGACCCAGCTTCATCGGATGAGCACCGACGTTGCGCAGCCATTGTGGAGTGGTCGGGGCCAGGTTCAGCGCCACCACATAATCATCGCCCAGTGCCTTGCGCACGACATCCTTGGCTGGAAGCTGATCTTCCTGCTTGGTCAGGCGCACCAGTGCCGCCTTGCCGTTTTCGCCCAGGGTAGCGGCCTTGACCGCGATCCCGGCATCACCCAGCGCCTTGCTGACGCGATCCAGATCGGCCTGGCTGACCTGCAGCGCAGTGCTTGCGCCGCTGACCTGCACAGCCGGATCGTCAGGGTAGAGGTTGGGAGCGGAATAAATAAAACCGATCGCCAATACCGCCAGGATCAGTACGTATTTCCATAGAGGAGTTTTGTTCAGCATCACGCCGCCCGTTCAAGACGCGGGGCGCCTTGCGCGCCCCGTCGATTGGTAAAAAACGTAACTCAGATCGCTTTCAGCGTTCCTTTTGGCAGGGTGGCCGCGATGGCACCCTTCTGGAACTTCAGTTCGACCGAATCGGATACTTCCAGTACCACGAAGTCATCGCTGACCTTGACGATCTTGCCGGCGATACCGCCGTTGGTGACCACTTCGTCACCCTTTTGCAGGGCGCTCAGCAGGTTTTTCTGCTCTTTGGCACGTTTGGCCTGTGGACGCCAGATCATCAGGTAGAAGATGACCAGGAAACCGACCAGGAAGATCCATTCGAAACCGGTACCGGCCGGGCCGGCAGCAGCGGCAGGGGCTGCGGCGTCCGCGTAAGCGGCAGGAATCAGAAAGCTCATTTAGCACTCCAGTTGCAGAAGTTGTGTTTGTCAGGATGGCAAAACATCAATCCAAAGGCGGCACGGGAAGTCCGCGTTTGGCATAAAAGGCGTCGACAAAGGCGGCCAATGTACCTTGTTGAATAGCCTCGCGCAAACCAGCCATAAGGCGCTGGTAATGACGCAAGTTGTGGATTGTATTCAACATGGCGCCGAGCATTTCGCCGCATTTATCCAGGTGATGCAGATAAGCGCGGGAGAAGTTCTGGCAGGTGTAGCAGTCGCAGGTCGGATCCAGGGGCGAATCATCATGACGATGGAACGCGTTACGGATTTTCAGCACGCCGGTGTCGATGAACAGATGACCATTGCGCGCATTGCGCGTGGGCATCACGCAATCGAACATGTCGACGCCGCGGCGCACACCCTCCACAAGATCCTCCGGCTTGCCAACACCCATAAGGTAACGAGGTTTGTCAGCCGGCATCTGGCCCGGCAGGTAGTCGAGCACCTTGATCATCTCGTGCTTCGGCTCGCCTACCGACAGACCGCCGATGGCCAGGCCGTCGAAGCCGATCTTGTCCAGGCCTTCCAGGGAGCGCATGCGCAGGTCCTGGTGCATGCCGCCCTGGACGATGCCGAACAGCGCCGCGGTGCTGTCGCCGTGGGCGTTCTTCGAGCGCTGGGCCCAGCGCAACGACAGCTCCATGGAAATGCGCGCCACGTCTTCGTCGGCCGGGTACGGCGTGCATTCGTCGAAGATCATCACGATGTCCGAGCCCAGGTCGCGCTGCACCTGCATCGACTCTTCCGGGCCCATGAACACTTTCGAGCCGTCCACCGGCGAGGCGAAGGTCACGCCTTCTTCCTTGATCTTGCGCATCGCGCCCAGGCTGAACACCTGGAAACCGCCGGAGTCAGTGAGGATCGGGCCTTTCCACTGCATGAAATCGTGCAGGTCGCCGTGGGCCTTGATCACCTCGGTACCCGGGCGCAGCCACAGGTGGAAGGTGTTGCCGAGGATGATCTCGGCGCCGATGGCCTCGATGTCCCGCGGCAGCATGCCCTTGACCGTGCCGTAGGTGCCCACCGGCATGAACGCCGGGGTTTCCACGGTGCCACGGGGGAAGGTCAGGCGGCCGCGACGGGCCTTGCCGTCGGTGGCCAGCAACTCGAAGGACATACGACAGGTGCGACTCATGCTTGATCCTCGGGCCCGCGTGGCGCCGGATTGCGGGTGATGAACATGGCATCACCGTAACTGAAGAAGCGGTACTCGTTGCTCACGGCGGCGGCGTAGGCGGCCATGGTTTCCGGGTAGCCGGCGAAGGCCGAAACCAGCATCAGCAGCGTGGACTCGGGCAAATGGAAGTTGGTGACCAGGGCATCGACCACATGGAACGGCCGGCCCGGGAAAATGAAGATGTCGGTATCGCCGCTGAACGGCTTGAGCACGCCATCCCGCGCCGCGCTCTCCAGCGAACGCACGCTGGTGGTGCCCACCGCGACAACCCGGCCACCGCGAGCACGACAGGCCGCCACTGCATCCACCACATCCTGGCCGACTTCCAGCCATTCCTTGTGCATATGGTGGTCTTCGATGCGCTCGACGCGCACCGGCTGGAAAGTCCCGGCGCCGACATGCAGGGTCACGAAGGCGGTATCGACGCCCTTCTCGGCGATCTTCGCCAGCAGGTCCTCGTCGAAATGCAAGCCGGCGGTTGGCGCGGCCACCGCACCGGCGCGCTCGGCGTAGACCGTCTGATAGCGCTCGCGGTCGGCGCCCTCGTCGGGGCGATCTATATAAGGAGGCAACGGCATATGCCCGACGCGGTCCAGCAGCGGCAGCACCTCCTCGGTGAAACGCAGCTCGAACAGCGTGTCATGGCGCGCCACCATCTCGGCCTCGCCACCGCCGTCGACCAGGATCTGCGTCCCTGGCTTCGGCGCCTTGCTCGAACGCACGTGGGCCAGCACGCGATGGCTGTCCAGCACCCGCTCCACCAGGATCTCCAGCTTGCCGCCGGACGCTTTCTGGCCGAACAGCCGGGCCGGGATCACCCGGGTGTTGTTGAACACCATCAGGTCGCCGGGGCGCAGGTAATCGAGCAGATCGGCGAACTGCTTGTGCGCCAGCGCGCCGCTCGGCCCATCGAGGACCAGCAACCGGCTACCGCGCCGTTCGGCCAGGGGATGGCGGGCGATCAGGGAATCGGGGAGTTCGAAAGAAAAATCGGCGACGCGCATGGGCTGTGGGGGTACGGGTTCGACAGGGCCGGGAAGTTTAGCCGAAAGCAGAAAAATTGACCATGAAAGCTGATTGACCAACGGTAGGTGGCTCTTTATACTCCGCCGCCACATGCCCTGATGGCGGAATTGGTAGACGCGGCGGATTCAAAATCCGTTTTCGAAAGGAGTGGGAGTTCGAGTCTCCCTCGGGGCACCAAATCTGAAAAAAACCGACCTTTTTAGGTCGGTTTTTTTATGCCTGGGGTTTGGGGGTGGTGCGGCGTGACATGCTGTGTTTCTGATGGTCTGTACGACGGTGAACGTGTCCAGCAGATTCCCGTCAGACGTTCTGCATTTTTGGGCTGCCTATACGGCAGTGAACGCGCGGGTGCTGCGTAATCGCCTCGGCGTGAGTTTCTGAGCTGCCGTATAGGCAGCTCAGAAATCGAGCTGCTGCGCCTCGGCTTCCAGGAAATCGTTCACTGCCGTATGGGCAGCTCAGAAATGGTGCAGCAGATGCTGCAGCAGATCCTCAACGTTCACTGCCGTGTAGGCAGCTCAAAAAATACTGGCTAAGCGCATTGCCGACTCCTTGTTTGCAACCCTCCTCCCGACACAACTCAGAGAGGTAACCGGGTCGGAGGTGTCGCATACAGCAACGAAAACTCCCCGATTTCCGACTTTCTTGTAGGCAATTTCCCAAGCATACTCCCCAGCCCCGCTTGGCTGTTGCGCCTCATGGAAACGGTGCCTACGCTCCCCCGGTCGTTGCCAAATCAACGACCGGATTAGCAGTCCGACATGAGAGACCACCAGCCGTTTTATGGCGGCTGTATGTGTGGGCACTTTCGAGTGCGCCGGTTTTCTCTCATGTCCGGTCTGCTAACCCGCATACAGTCGCCACCCCACTCGTTTAGCAGCGACAAGGTGCGTCCTCTTCCAACATGAGAGATCGCCATGAAAAAACTCGTACCCGATCCACCACCCGTTCTATGCATTCGCGCTGGCATGTCCACCGACGAAGCAATCCACAACGCTGAGAAGCACCTTCAAAGCGCCCTCTTTTCGCTAACCGAGTTGCCTGCACAGCCATTGCCGCTCGACCAGACAAGAGTCGCCGGTGCAATCGTAAATCTGAAGATCAGCAGAACACTGCTAACGGTCGCCAGGGCCAAATCGAAAGCCGGCATAGCGGTTCAGTAGCGGGCCTCGCCGCGGGCTTGCCCCGCGGCACTGCTCTTGCCGTTAAAAACCCTCTCACTTCATTTTTTCCGACGCACACGCCGTCCGCTGGTCTTTTCCTTCAGCGCCTGGAGCGAAACCGGCGTGTCCCGGATCGAGCGGACGATCTGCTCCGTAACTCCCAATTGCCATAAGACAAGCGTGAACGCCCTGACGCTGACTGAGGGGTCTCCCCGCTCAACTCGACGCAGCATCCTCTCGGGTACACCAAGACGACTAGCCAAGTCGGTTTGGCGAATACCTTGAGAGAGTCGGGCGGCCCTCACCATCAACCCGATCCATTGCAAAGTCACAGTGCAGTCGACAGGGAGGTAGTCCTTCATAAGCGGCTGAGTCCTATCCGGTTATCCACAACGAGCGCTGGACCTAAGCATGCGGAATCGGACCGTTTAATTGATATAAACAAATCGAAACAGACCGCTTAGCCCGGCAACTGACTGGAGACCGCAATGACCGAACCCATTTATGAATACGACCCAGCGCAAGCCCTGGACGGTCCGGAGGCAATCGCGGTGTTTCTGGCGGACGCTTTGGATACTGGTGATGCCGCCTACATCGCCAAGGCTATGGAAGTGGTTGTCCGCGCCAAGGGCATGTCTGAGTTGGCCAAGGAAACCGGGCTGACCACAGAGCAACTGCACAAGTCGTTCAGTGAACACGGAAATCCAACACTTCAAACCATGCTGGCGGTAATGCGCGCTCTGGGGATCGAGCTCACTGCCCGGCCCCGTGTGCAGCAACCCGAGGAGAATCAGACGGCTCACTGACATTGCGTCAGCCAAAGCCGCTTTCGTGTCGTATATAGCTACGAAAACTCCCAGATTTCCGACTTTCTTGTAGGCAATTTCCCAAGCATACTCCCCTACCCCGCCTGGTTGTTGCGCCTCCTGGAATCGCTGCCTACCCTTCGCCGGTCGTTGCCAAATCAACGACCGGATTAGCAGTCCGAACGATTCGAAACCATCGCAACTCCGTTATGGCGGCTGTGCGTGTGGGCACCTTCGGGTGCGCCGGGTTTTCGTGTCCTCGGTCTGCTAACCCACGCACAGTTGCCACCCTTCGTTTAGCAGCGAGATGTGGTCACCCTTTCTACCAGGCACGGAGTGACACCATGAAAAAGCTAGTACCCGATCCACCACCCGTCCTGTGCATCCGCGCAGGCATGTCTACAGAAGAAGCAATCCACAACGCTGAGAAGCACCTTCAAAGCGCTCTCTTTTCGCTCACCGAGTTGCCTGCACAGCCATTGCCGCTCGACCAGACGAGAGTCGCCGGTGCAATCGTAAATCTGAAGATCAGTAGAACACTGCTAACGGTCGCTAGGGCCAAATCGAAAGCCGGCATAGCGGTTCAGTAGCGGGCCTCGCCGCGGGCTTGCCCCGCGGCACTGCCTTCACGGTCTCGTAGGTTTTCCTCATGACGCGCACCCGCCTATCCGACAGATAGAAGCAATATGATATCGTCGGCGCACTTAAAGGATTTCTATCAGCCCGCAAGGACCACGCCTCATGAAAGACTTCGTCATCAGCGTCAACAACATCGTTCTCTACATCGCCCTCGTCGTCATCTGGCTCGCCGGGCTGGGCACCATGTTCACCCTCAGCTTCATGCAAGGCCTGAGCGTTCTGGTGCTGGGCAGCATTACCTGGTGCATCATTTCGGGCTTCTGGTTCGTGCAGTCGGCGACCTATGAAGAGCTGCGCAAGCTCAACAGCAAGAACTGACCGCCTCGCCGTGGGCTTGCCCCACGGCCCCTCACCGCCGCCCCAGACGCTCCACCACGGCCAACATCCTCGGCCGCTGCTCCGCCCACTCTTCCCGGGTAATCCCCAGCAACACCACATCGATGCGCTCCCCATCCTTGAGAATGTTCCGGCGCCGCACGCCCTCGATGGAAAAACCGAATTTCCGGTGCATCTTCACTACTGCGGCATTGCTTTCCAGCACTTCGCAATTGAGCTTGTGCAACCCCGCCGTTTCGAAGGCGTGATCGAGCAGCCAGAACTCGACCAGGCTGCCAAGCCCTTGCCCTTGCAACGCCGGATCGAGGTAGAAGGCCCAGTCGGCAGTCTGGTGCGTGGTGTTGATGGCGTTGAGCGAAACGATGCCCGCCACGCGGTCGTCAAGGCAGACAACGAAGACGCTCTGGCGCTGATTGCCCACCAGTGAGGCAAGCCAGTTTTGATGTTCCTGTTCGGAGATCTCATGACTGCTGTACATGAAGCGCCGGACGTCAGCATGGTTGCGCAACTCGCGGACCCGCGCCTGCATGCTGGGATCGGTGTCGAGAATGTTGATGAAATGCATGGGGGCTCACCGACAGACGCTAGCGGGAAATGGAAACCATCATCTTACATCCAGAAACACCCAGCCCTTTGCCACCACCCTCCTCCATCTGCTTGCATGCCCTCCGCCAACACAAGGAGTGATGCGATGAAAACCATGGTAATCGGCGCCAGCAAGGGCCTGGGCCGGGCCCTGATGGAAGGACTAGGCAACAACGGCGACACCCTGATCGGCGTGTCCCGCAGCCGCCCGCATGATGTAAGGCCACTGCCCGGCGTCAGCCAGCAGTGGCTCGAAGCCGACCTCGGCAATCCCCTGAAAGCCGCCGAGCTGCTGACCCACTGCGCCGCCGAGAGCGGCCTCGACACCCTGATCTACAACCTCGGCATCTGGGAAGACGCCGCCTTCGACGCGCGCTACGACTTCCTCGCCGACAACGACGAGCAGTTGCAGCGCATCGTCGATTGCAACGTCACCGCCCCCATCCTGCTGATCAAGCACTTGCTGCCGATCCTGCTGAACAGCCCGCGCCCACGCATCATCCTCACCGGCTCGACCTCCGGCCTGCCCCAGAGCGGCCGCCCGGAAGTGACCTTCGGCGCCAGCAAGTTCGCCCTGCGCGGCATGGCCGATGCGCTGCGCGAGGGCTATCGCGAACGCAACCTGGGCGTGACCTGCCTGAACCTCGGCTACCTCAATACCGAAGACCCGTTGCACACCCCGCGCGAGCAGGCCGCCGCGCATGGCGACGGCGAGCTGATCCCGCTGCATGACGTGGTGCAGGTGGTGCGGATGGCGTTGAGCCTGTCAGCCGCGAGCTTCGTCAAGGAAATCACCCTGCCGGCAATCCGCGACCCGCGCTTCTGATGCGCGCATCTCGCGCAACTGCCGCTTCAACTCATGCACCGGCGGCGCATACAGGAAGCCGAACGACACGCTGTTGCGCCGCCCCTTCACCGCGTGGTGCATCAGGTGCGCCTGGTACAGCCGGCGCAGGTAGGGATGACGCGGTTTCGGCCGGCTCGGCCAGTGGCGATGGACGACACCGTCGTGGATCACCACATAGAGAATGCCGAACGCCGCCACCCCGGCGCCGACCCACTGCAACGGGTCGTGTCCGGCGTTGCCAAGCACGATCAGGGTGATCGCCACCAGGGCCAGGACCACCAGATAGACGTCGTTGGTTTCCAGCACGCCGAGGTGTGGCTCATGGTGCGAGCGGTGCAGGAACCAGCCCGGCCCGTGCATCACGTACTTGTGCGCAAGAAAGCCGACGCCCTCCATGGCGACCAGGGTGCAAAGGAAGATGGCGAAGTGGGCAAGCATGCGAAGCCGCTGTGAGATTCCGGAAAGTGGGCGTCAGATTAGGGGAAGTAGCGGGGAGAATCCATGACGGGATTGTCATGTGAGGATAGGCGGCAGTTCACTCTGGCTGCCGTAATGAGCTTGCTCGCGAAGCGCGGCATGCCGGGTTTTGGGACCGCCCTGCGGTCCTTCGCGAGCGAGCTCGCTCCCACAATGCCCCTCAGATCATGCCAGGCAAAACCCGCTTGACCTCAACCTAACTAGAGGTCTGAAACTCCCCCGCTCTTTCGTCCTGTGGAGTTTCGCCATGACCGCCCCGTTCCAGCTGTTCAACCCGGAAGGCCTCTACGACCCGAGCGCCAATGCCTATTCCCATATCGCCGAGGTCAAGGCCGGGACGCGCCTGATCTTCCTTGCCGGGCAAGGTGGCGAGGACCTGGGGGGCGCACTGTCACCGGTGTTCGCCGAACAGGCCCGGCAGGCTCTGGAGAACGTGAAGAGAGCCCTGGCCGCACGGGGCGCCGGGATCGGTGATGTGTTCAAGCTGACGCTGCTGATCGTCGATCACTCGCCGCAGCGGCTGCGGGATTGGGTAGCAGTGGCGGACGAGGTGTGGGGCGGACGGATGAAGCCGGCCTGCACCCTGATTCCGGTGCCAAGGCTGGCGCTGGAGGGGATGCTGGTGGAGGTGGAAGCGGTGGCGGTCGGGCTCTAGTTCTGCGGTGTAGCGGATGGCCTCATCGCCGGCAAGCCGGCTCCCACAGGTTCTGTGCATGCAGATCCTTGTGGGAGCTGGCTTGTCGGGGCGCCGAACCGCAGCGATGAGCATGGGTATCTACACATCTCTATCAGGAACAACACGGACCTTGTGGGAGCGGCTGTTAGCCGGAACGCCGGACCGCGCGATCGGCGGCGAAGCCGTCGTAAAACCTGAGTCCCAGACCTGCCTGACACACCGAGGGCACAGGTTTCATGGCCGCTTTGCGGCCAATCGCGGCTAACAGCCGCTCCCACAGGTACACGGCGACCTGTGGCTTTGTGGTTGATCTCAAGTTGTGTAGATACCCATGCAGCGATGAGGCCCGAAAGAACACCCTCACTCCCCAGGCCGCACGATCACCGTACAGGTCGTCCCCGCCGCCAACAGGTACCCCTCCGGTACTTCGTCGATATGGATCCGCACCGGCACCCGCTGGGCCAGGCGCACCCAGTTGAAGGTCGGATTCACATCGGCGATCAGCTCGCGACTCTCCGGGTTGTCGCGATCGTAGATACCACGGGAAATGCTCTCTACATGCCCCTGCAACACCTCGCCGCTCATCATCTGCAACTCGGCATGGTCGCCCACCCGCACATGGGGCAGCTTGGTCTCTTCGAAGAAGCCGTAGACCCAGAACGAATCACGGTCCACCACCGCCATCCTGGCCTCGCCGGTACGCGCGTAGTCGCCGCGATGCACGTTGAGGTTGGTGACGTAGCCATCGACCGTGGCGAGGATGGTGGTGCGCTTGAGGTCCAGTTGCGCCGCCGCCAGTTGCGCCTGGGCCTGCTGGTAGTCGGCCAGCGCCGAGTTGGCGATGTTGCTGGCGTCGTCGCGGTTTTCCTTGGAGATCACCAGGTTGTCCAGGTCGGCGCGGCGGCTGGCGTTGACCTTGCGCATTTCCCAGGTGGCCTTGCGCGAGGCCACCAGCGCCTCGGCCTGGCGCACGGCAATTTCATAGTGCTCGGGGTCGATGCGCAGCAGTACGTCGCCCTTCTTCACCAACTGGTTGTCCTTGACCGGCACGTCCACCACATACCCCGGCACATCGGCGGCGACGTTGATGATGTCGGCGCGGACCCGGCCGTCGCGGGTCCAGGGCGTGGTCATGTAGTTGATCCACAGCTGCCGGCCGATCGCCACGGCGGCGGCGAGCACGAGCAAGGTGGCGATCAGGCTGAAAAACTTCTTCATCGACGGGCTCTCAACGGTAGACGGTCAGCGCCATGGCGCCGAACAGGCAAAGAAACAGGCACAGGCGCAGCAAGGCCGGGTGCCAGAAAAAACGGTAGCCATCGACGCTGGCGATAAACCGGTCCAGCCCCCAGGCCAGGCCCGCGGCGAACAGGAACATCAGGGTCACGGTGGGCATGTACAGGCCATGGAAGGCGATTTCACGAAGCATGGGTTGCTCCTGGCTGCGGGCCGAGTTCGGCCAGCGGCGATCGAGGGTCGAGCAGGGAAGTACGGATGAAGTGCAGGTAGCTCTGCACCCGGCGCAGCGCCGAGGTGTCGAAGTGGCGGGCGAAGGGTTCGTCGGTGGCCTGCACGCGGCTGATCGCATGCTCCACCGCCACCAGGGCGCGCTCGTGGTTGCTCGCGGTGGGCTGCAGGAACAGCCGCGCCAGCGCCCGGCCCATGACCCGGATGGCCTGGCGCCACGGCTGGGACTCGGCATAAGACGGATGCACCGGGAGGATCGCCTGCTCCTTGCGCAGTTCGATGATGGCGTGACCGACTTCCAGCACCACGAACATCCAGCGCAGCAGGCGGCTTTGCACCAACGGCTGGCCGACGGCCAGGCCATAGGCCTGGTGCAGCAGGTCGCGGGTGCGGCTTTCGAAGCCCGAACCCAGCCCGCGCAGCCGTCCGCTGATGGCGAACAGCACCTGCTCGCGCAGGTCCTGCTCCAGGCGACTCCACAACCAGCGGCTGTTGGGCGGCAGGATGATCGCCCCGGCGGCGGCACACACCAGCATGCCGATGACCATGCCGATGTAGTCGTTGATGAAGGTGTACGGGTTGTAGACGGTCAGGTTGTTGGGCACCGAGCCGATGGCGAAGAACACCAGCAGGCCCAGGCCGTAGCCGGCATAGGCCGGGCGCGAGGCGAGGAAGGCCCCGAGCACGAACACCGGCGCCAGCACCAGGCAGAGCAGCGGGAAACCGTCGATCCAGGGGAACACGAAGAAGGTTTCGAAGAAGCCGACGAAGGCGCCGAACAAGGTGCCGCAAGCCATCTGGAACGACATGCGTTTGGGGTTGGGCGAGGCCGCCGAGAGGCCCACGGTGACCGTGGCGATCAGGGTCATCATGCCGCCGCTGGGCCAGTTGCTGAGCAGCCAGTAGCTGCCGAGCAACAGCAGCACTGCCGCCGCGCGCACCCCGGCCGCCGCCGAGACCACCCAGCTTGAATGCGCTACGTAGGGCTCGTCCCATTGCTCGCGCTCGTGGTTGTGCGCGGCCAGGGAGGCGTGGGTCTCGGCGTAGTTGTGCATATCGTCGACGAAGCGGTAGAGCAGCTCGTAGGCGGTGTGGAAATCCAGCAGGTCGGACTCGCTTGGCGCGGTTTCCTCGTAGATGGCGCGCAAGGCGCGGACCTGCGCCGGCAGGCCTTCCTTGTAGGCGGCCAGCTCCAGGGTCAGGCGCAGCGCATCGGCGGCGGTCAGGGCGCGGCCGACGTAGGGATCGAGCAATTCCGCCAGGGTCTTCAGCCCCGGCTCGATGGCGCTGACGATCTGCAACGGGCCACGCAGGCGCAAGCGTTCGAGCAACTGATGCAGGGCGTTGTAGCGCGTGGTGATGGCCATGAACTCGCTGTTCATGCGCATCAGCCGGCCGCTGCGCCGACGCATGTGCGGGTCTTCGAAGGTGGTGACGCTGCGCAGGCTCTCCAGCCCCACCGCCTCGGCGATAAAGCGCACGTTGCTGCTCTCCAGGCGATCACGCTGGCTGTCACCGCGCAGGCCTTCCACCACCACCCCTGCAAACACGCCGAAGCGCTGGTACAGGGCGTTGCGCATCGCCGCACTGGCCGACTGCGGCAGGATCGCGGCGCTGACCAGGGTCGAGACGAAGATCCCCAGACCGATTTCCAGCACCCGCCATACCGCCGCCATGAAGGCCTGCTGCGGCTGGTCGAGAATCGGCAAGCCGATCATCGCCGCCGTGTAGCCGGCCAGCACGAAACCATAGGCGCGGAAGGTGCGGTAGCGCATGGCCCCGGCCGAACACAAGCCGACCCACAGTGCCAGGCTGGGCAGGAACAACTCGGTGTTCTGCGGAAAGATGGCGATCAGCGCGACCATCATCGCCGAGCCGGCCAACGTCCCGAGCACCCGGTAGAAGCTCTTGGCGAACACATGCCCGCTCTGCGGCTGCATGACGATGAACACGGTGATCATCGCCGTGCGCGGCTGCGGCAGTTCCAGGCGCATGGCCAGCCACAGGGTGGCGAAGGCGGCGACCAGTACCTTGAAGATGTACACCCAGGTCACGCCGTCGGTGCACGCCCACTCGAGAAAGCCGCGGCGCCACTCCAGGGAGGCGAGCCAGCGGAACGGCAAAGCCAGTGCGTTCATTGGGCGTGGCCGGGTTGGTCGAAGATTGCCAGGGTACGAGGGGTCTTGGGTGCGTCCTGGCGCTCGGCGTCAGGCACGTCGGCGCCGGCACCGAGGCCGCCGCCGAGAGCAGTGACCAGCCCTGCATGGGCGCTCAGGCGCGCGGCCTGGACCTGCTGCTCGATCATCTGCTGCTTGAACAGCAGGGTCTGCGCATTGAGCACGTTGAGGTAGTCGGTGAGGCCGCGCTGGAAAGCGATCATGGCGATGTCGTAGGTCTTCTGCGCCGAGGCCACGGATTCGGCAGCGAAGTGCGCCTGCTCCTTCATCGACTCGCGGCGGATCAACTGGTCGGAGATGCCCTTGAGCGCCTCGACCACGGTCTGGTTGTAGCGCGCCACGGCGATGTCGTAACCAGCCGAAGCGACGCCCAGCTCGGAGCGCAGACGCCCGCCATCGAAGATTGGCAGGCTGATGGCCGGGCCGACGTTGTAGTTGAATTTGCGCCCGGTCAGAAACTCCAGCGGGCCGCCGCCGGTGGCCATGAAGCCGAGACCGCCGACCAGGTCGACATTGGGGAAGAAGCCGGCATGGGCGACGTCGATGCCGCGAGCCTGGGCCGCGACCTGCCAGCGGCTGGCGACCACATCCGGACGCTGGCCGACCAGCTCGGCCGGCAGCGCCGATGGCAGTTTCAGCGGCGCTGCCAGGGACAGTCGCGGACGCTGGATCTGCGCGCCCTCCCCCGGGCCCTTGCCGGCCAGCGCCGCCAGCTGGTTGCGCGCCAGGGCGATCTCTTCATTGAGGGCGTCGAGCTGGCGATGGGTCTCCGGCAGCGGAGTCTGTGCCTGGCTGACTTCGAAATGGGTACCGATGCCGCCGGCCAGGCGTCGTTCGGCCAGGGCGAGGATCTGCTCCTGCTGGGCCAGTTCGGCCTTGACCACATCGCGCTGGGCGAAATGCAGCGACAGCTGGATATACACCCGCACCAGGTTGTTCTGCAGTTCGAGCTGGGCCTGGCGGGCCTGGGCCACGCTCATATGGGCCAGGTCCACCGCCTGTTCGCTGGCGTTCTCCTCGCGGCCCCAGAGGTCGAGGGCGTAGCGGAAGCCAAGGGCGGCGTTGTTATCCCAGGTGTTCGCGCCGGACAGCGCGCCGGGACCGTAAAACTGGTCTTCCGGCCAGTTGTGGCGCTTGAGGGTCGCCTCGCCATTGACCTGGAGCTTCTCGGCCGACTCGACCACCCCGGCCATGGCCCTGGCCTCGCGCACCCGCGCTGCGGCCATGGCCAGGCTCGGGCTGCCACTCAGGGCCAGTTGCATCCAGCGGTCCAGTTGCGGGTCGCCATAGGCGCGCCACCACTGTTGTTCGGGCCAGTGCGCGTCGCGGGCGGCTTCGGCGATCGCCGCGTCGGTTGTCAGGGTGTTGGCTTGCAGCGTCTTGCTTTGCGGGGCGATGCCCCAGGTTCCGATACAGCCGCTCAAGGTGAAGCAAAAGGCACAGACACTGAGCGCATTCAACGCTCTGATGATGCGACGCGGCACTGCTGCAAATTCCCGACGTAGGTGGATGAAGCCAAGAAAGCGCAATTCTATGAGCGTGCCGTGATGGCGATAAGCGTGCATTCCTGCGAATCTTTGTTACCGATTCAGCGATAATCCGGCTTTAGTCTGACGACCCAGGCTGTTACTTCATGTCACAATTCTGTCGTCTTCCTTGAGAGCGCCCCATGGACACCCTGCAAAACATGCGTGCTTTCAGCTGCGTCGCCCAGGTCGGCAGCTTTACCGCCGCCGCCGTGCAGCTGGATACGACCACCGCGAACGTCTCGCGGGCGGTTTCCAATCTTGAAGCACACCTGCAAACCCGCCTGCTCAACCGCACCACCCGGCGCATCGCCCTGACCGAAGCCGGCAAACGCTACCTGATGCGCTGCGAGCAGATCCTCACCTACGTCGAGGAAGCCGAGGCCGAAGCCAGCGACGCCCACGCCCGGCCGGCCGGGCAACTGAAAGTGCACTCGATGACCGGGGTCGGCCAGCACTTCGTCATCGACGCCATTGCCCGTTATCGCCAGACCCATCCGGACGTAACCTTCGACCTGACCATGGCCAACCGCGTGCCGGACCTGCTGGACGAGGGCTACGACATCTCCATCGTGCTGGCCAGCGAACTGCCGGACTCCGGCTTCGTCTCCCAGCGCCTGGGCATTACCTACAGCATCGTCTGCGCCTCGCCCGAATACGTGGCCGAGCACGGCGTCGCGCAAAAACCGTCGGACCTGCTCAAGCACGCCTGCCTGCGCATGGTCAGCCCGGTGATCCCGCTGGAGAAATGGCTGTTCGACGGCCCGGAAGGCCAGGAAGTGGTGAACATCACCCAGGCGCCGTTCCAGGTGAACTCGGCGGATGCGATGAAAGCAGCGATCCGCAGCGGCATGGGGGTCGGCGTGCTGCCGATCTACTCGGCCATCGACGGCCTGCGCGACGGCACCCTGGTGCGGGTGATGCCCGAGTACCGCTTGCAGGAGTTGAACCTGTACGCGATCTACCCGTCGCGGCAGTACCTCGACGCCAAGATCAAGACCTGGGTCGAGTACCTGCGTAACTCCCTGCCGGAAATCCTCGCCGCCCACGAGGCCGACCTGAAGACCCACGAGTTGCGCATCGCCCACTAAATCTTTGTGCCGGGCGTGGCGGGAATGATAGGTTGCTACCCATTCTCCCCCGCCCCGCAGAGATTTCGCCGATGAAAAAGACGGTACTGGCCTTCAGCCGCATCACCCCGCCCATGGCCGAGCGCCTGCAGCAAGACTTCAACGTCATCATTCCCGATCCGAAGAATGGTGACATCGCAGCCCAGTTCGACGAAGCCCTGCCCGAAGCCCACGGCCTGATCGGTGCCGGGCGCAAGCTGGGTGAAGCGCAACTGCACGGCGCGCTGAAGCTGGAAGTGGTGTCCAGCGTTTCGGTGGGCTACGACAACTACGACGTGGCCTACCTGACCCAACGCGGCATCGCCCTGACCAACACCCCCGACGTGCTCACCGAAAGCACCGCCGACCTCGGCTTCAGCCTGATCATGAGCAGCGCCCGGCGCATCGCCGAGCTGGATGCCTGGACCAAGGCTGGCAACTGGAAGGCCACCGTAGCGCCGTCGCACTTCGGTTCCGACGTGCACGGCAAGACCCTGGGCATCGTCGGCCTCGGCAATATCGGCGCAGCAGTGGCCCGGCGCGGGCGCTTCGGCTTCAACATGCCGATTCTCTACAGCGGCAACAGCCGCAAGGCCGAACTGGAGCAGGAACTGGGCGCGCGCTACGTGAGCCTGGAGCAGTTGCTGGCCGAAGCCGATTTCGTCTGCCTGGTGGTGCCACTGAGCGCCCACACCAAGCACCTGATCGGCGCCGAGCAACTCAAGCAGATGAAGCGCAGTGCGTTCCTGATCAACATCTCTCGCGGTCCGGTGGTGGACGAAGCGGCGCTGGTGGAGGCTCTGCAGAACGGCACCATCCGCGGCGCAGGGCTGGACGTGTACGAGAAGGAGCCACTGAGCGAATCGCCGCTGTTCGCCCTGAGCAATGCGGTGACCTTGCCGCATATCGGTTCGGCCACGGCCGAGACCCGCGAGGCCATGGCCAACCGGGCGATCGACAACCTGCGTGCGGCACTGCTGGGTGAGCGGCCGCAGGATCTGGTGAATCCGCAAGTGTGGAAGTGATTCGCCTTGGGTAACGAGGTACCGGCCACTCGATAACGGCGTCGAGCGGCCGGCCTGGTGGAAGCATGGGTATCTACACATCGTTAGCCGGGTGTAGCACGGACTTTGTGGGAGCGGCTGTTAGCCGCGATCGACGGCGAAGCCGTCGCAAAACCTCAGTCCCAAGTCTTTCTGACACAACGAGAACACCGGTTTATGGCCGCTTCGCGCCCAATCGCGGCTAACAGCCGCTCCCACAGGTCCGCGTTGTGCCTGGTAGATACCTATGCTGATGGAAGCGCTCAGTTGCCCGGCGCGAGTTTCTTGTCAGCGTACTTCAAGCGCTTGACCTCGTCGGGTGTCCAACTGCCAGTGGCCTTGGTCGGATTGATCATGAAGACGCTCCCGGGCTTTTCCGGACAATTCACCGACACCGAACACTTGCCGGCGGACAGCGCCATGGGCTCGATCAGCCAGCACGCCTTGTTGCCATGCACGGCGGAAGCTTGCCAGGCCTCCTTGCACTTGGCGTCGCTCTTGTCGAGCGAGCGTATCGACATCATGTCGGGATCGCTCTCCAATTGATCCATCGCCCCCTGCCAGGCATGGGACGACAGGGGGGTGTCCTCCTGACCAGATTGGCGTCACTACGTTTGCCCTTGAAGCATAGTGAGCCGCCACGCCCCCAGTACCTTGAATATCGACTAGTACTTTGTGATGGCTGGCGCCGCCTCGGCATTCACTGCCTTCACCCGCGGCTTCCTGAACACCAGCACATTCCCCATCATCACCAGCGCCAACCCGGCCAGCGCCGGCGGCGTCCACTGGTAGCCCTCCATCACCGCCGAGACGTTCAGCGCTACCAGCGGGAACAGCACGGTGCAATAGGCCGCCCGCTCCGGCCCCATGCGCCCGACCAGGGTCAGGTAGGCGGTGAAGGCGATCACCGAGCCCGGCACCGCCAGGTACAGCAGCGAGCCGACGTACTGCCCGCTCCAGTCCATGCCGAACGGCACGCCGCTGACCAGGCAATACAGCCCGAGCATGCTCGCGCCGTAGAGCATGCCCCAGGCATTGGTGGTCATCGGCCGCAACCCGGCTTTCTGCTGCACGCTGGAGAGCATGTTGCCGGCAGAGAAGCACAGGGTGCCGGCCAGCCCCAGGCCAAGGCCCATCAAGGTTTCGTGGCTGGCACCCTGCCCGGCCAGTTCCGGCCAGAACAGCAGCCCCAAACCGCTCAGGCCCAGCGCCCCGCCAAGCAGCACATTGGCGGCGATCTTCTGGCCGAAGAAAATCCGCGCATTCAGCGCGTTCCACAGGGTTGCAGTGGAGAACACCACGGCGATCAGCCCGGTGGTCACCCACTGGCTGGCGGTGAGGAAGCACATGAAGTTCAGGCAGAACAGGCACAGGCCCTGGGCCACGCAGACCAGATGCCCGCGCCGGTTCATCGGTTGCAGCTTGCGGCTGATCAGGAGGAAGGCAAACAGCACCAGCGCTGCCAGGGCGAAGCGATAGACGATCGACACCGGGATGGCGACCACGCCGAGTTGCAGTTTCAGGGCGATCCAGGTGGTGCCCCAGATCAGGACGGTGAGCAGGTACAGCGACAGGTTCATGGCAAAGCCTCCCAGGTTGGCTTGCAGTCTCGCCCCTCGTCCGTCGCCCGCGCTTGCATAAACCTGCGCTTTTCTCGTCGGCCCCGGTGTAAGACCTGTCCTACGGGCGTAGGATGGCCTCGGAGGTAGCCACCATGACCGCGCTCGACCAACTGCAGGTGTTCAAATCCCTGAACGATTCGCCCCACGCTCGCCTGGAACACAGCGCGCAGCTCGGCGAAGGCCTGGCCGCGGCCCTGTGGAGCAACCGCCATGATGCCCGCGACTACGAGGCGCCCAGCCATCACACGCTGTCCTGCTACATCGCCGACGGCACCGGCACCTACCGCCGCGAGCGCCCGGACAACAAGGGCGCCCCGGACAAGCTCTGCGTGATCCCGGCGGGCAGCCCGTCGCACTGGATCATCAACGGCAGCATCCGCCTGGCCCATGTGTATATCAGCCAGGAGCAGTTCGCCCTCGGCTGCGTCAGCCTGCTCGACCGTGAACCGCGGGAGATGCAGTTGCGCGAAGCGACCTTCATCGACGACCCGCAGCAGACCCGGCGCTTTCGCCAGTTGATCGCGCTCAACTGGGATGAACCGGGCGAGCGCCTGCTGACCGGCAGCCTGGCCCATGAAATCCTCAGCCACGCGATTCTCAGCGAAGTGGGCATGCGCGACGGGCTGCGCTTGAAGGGCGGCCTGGCGAGCTGGCAACGTCGGCAACTGACCGACTACATCGACGCGCACCTCGATCAGCCGCTGGGGGTGGGCGAGCTGGCGGGGTTGTGCAATCTCTCCGAATACCATTTCGCCCGGATGTTCCGCGAAAGCTTCGGCCTGCCGCCGCACCAGTACGTGCTGGCGCGGCGACTGGCCAAGGCCCGGCAATTGCTGCGCGGCGGCGACCTGCCGCTGGGCGAGGTGGCGCTGGCTTGCGGGTTTGCCAGTGCCAGTCATTTCAGCAACAGGTTCCGCCAGGTGGTGGGGGCTACTCCAGGGGCGTATCGGCTGGCACTTCGCGGTTGATCTTCAGGGCCTCATCGCCGGCAATCGGATCGCCGCCCGGCCGGCTCCCACAGGTCCAGCGGTGCACGGAACCTTGTGGGAGCCGGCGTTGCCGGCGATGAGGCCCGAAAGGTCACCACAGATAATCAGAACTCCAGCGTGCTCGACAAACTCACCTGCCGCGAATCGCCGATCGCCACGAAGTAGCGGTTCACCGCCGAGGTGTAGTAGGTCTTGTCGAACAGGTTCTTGACGTTCAACTGGAAGCGCACCTTGTGCTCGTCCAGCTTGGTCTCGTAGCTGGCGAAGGCATCGGCCACGGTGTACGACGGCAGGTCGAAGTCGTTGACCGGGTTGCCCGCCCGCTCGCCGACATAGCGCGCCCCGGCGCCCATGCGCAGGCGGTCGCCGCCCAGCACGCTGCCGAAGTCATACACCGCCGACAACGAGCCGCTGTGCTTGGCGACGTTCTGCAGGCGGTTGCCCTTGTAGTCCGGGTCCTTGGTCACTTCCGCGTCGGTGAAGGCGTAGCTGCCCATCAGGCTCCAGCGCTCGCTGAGCTGGCCGCTGACGTCCACTTCCAGGCCACGGGACTTCACCTCGCCCGCTGCGCTGTACACCGTGTCACCGGTGCTGGTGTCGAAGTTGGAGACCAGCACGTTGCGCTTGGTGATATCGAACAGCGCGACGGTGGCGCTGACGGACTCCGGCAGGTCGAGCTTGGCGCCGATTTCCCAGGACTTGCCTTCCTCCGGCGCAATTGCCGAGTCGAGCACCAGGCCGCCGGTCAGCGGGGCGATGCTGGAGTTGGGCTTGAACGACTCGCTGTAGCTGCCGTACAGCGACAGCGTGTCGTCGACCTTGTAGACCACACCGGCATGGGGCACCCAGGCCTGGTCCTTGTTGTCGGTGTTGGCGGTGAACGGGCGGCCGCGACCGGCGTACTGGTCATAGGTCTGCCAGCGCGCGCCAGCCACCAGGATCCAGTGATCGTCGAGGTGCAGCGAGTCCTGGAAGAACAGCGAGTCGTTGCGCAGCTTGTCGGTCTGGTCACTGTCGCTGGCACGCACGGTGCTGCCCTCGACCTCGCGGCCATACACCGGATTGATGTAGCTGAAGGTGCTGCGGCTGGTCTGGCGGATCAGGTCGGCGCGGTAGATCTTGCGGTACTCGCTGTCGATGCCGAACAGCAGGTCGTTCTGCAGGCCGGCGATCTGCACCTTGCCGTCGAAGCTGAGGGTGGCGAAGCGGTCGGTGCTCAGCGAGCCGTGGGTGCCGTCGATGCTGCGGGTCAGGGTGCCGTTGGTGGCGTTGACGCCGGTCACCCGCACCTGGCTGGCATCGTAGGTTTCGCGGTTCCAGCTGTAGCCGAAGTGGGCCTTCCAGTCATCGGAAAACTGGTGGTCGACCTCGACGCGATACAGGTCCGAGCGCCCTTCCATATCGTTGAACGGCTCGTCGAGGCGGCGCTCGGCGGGGATGTTCAGCGGGCGATTGGTGCGCGGGTCGATGGCGGTGCCGCGGTCGAACGGGTAGACGAACTCGCGGTGCTCGTAGGCCAGTTGCACCTGGGTGTTCTCGCCATACCAGGCCAGCGATGGCGCCACCAGGGATTCGCGGTGCACGCCGTAGTTGCGCCAGTAGTCCTCGTCCTCGTGATCGACCACCAGGCGGTAGGCCAGCCCGCTGTCGCCCAGTGCACCGGTGCTGTCGAGGCCGCCGCCGCTGCCGTTCTTGCCTTCGCCGTAGGTCGAGCCGCGCAGGTTGAGGGCGTTGTAGCTCTGCAACTGCGGGCGCTTGCTGACCACGTTGATCACCCCGCCCGGGTCCTGGATGCCGTACAGCAGCGAGGCCGGGCCCTTGAGCACTTCGACCCGCTCGGTGGTGGCGTTGAGGCTGCGGCCCTGCACGATGGGCATGCCGTCGCGCATGATCGAACCGTCGCGGTTATCGCCGAAGCCGCGCTTCATCACGGTATCGGAAGTGCCGCCGAAGTTGTTGCCCTGGGTGATGCCGCTGACGTTGTACAGGGCGTCGTCGAGGTTGCGCGGGGTCTGGTCCTTGAGCACCTGCTCGGGCACCACGTTGATCGCCTGGGGAATCTCCATGCTCGACGCCGAGCCGCGCATGATCGAGGTGCTTTCCGGCTGGCGATAGCTGCCGATGCCGTCGGCCTGGGAGGTGATGCTGGTGGCTTGCAGGGTGAGCGGAGCGCCGTCCTGGGGCAGCGGCTCGACGGTCAGGGTGCGGGCATTGACCCGGCGGTAGCCAAAGCCGGAATTCTGCAACAGGCGCTGCAGGGCCTGCTCGGCACTCAGGCGGCCGTTCAGCGCCGGGGCTTGCAGGGCTGGCAACTCGGCGGTGTAGACCACGCCGAGGCCGGTGATCCGGCTGAAATCGGCCAGCGCCTGGGGCAGCGGTTTGCCCGGCAGGTCGAACTGATACACCTGCTCGACCTGCTCCGCGGCAAATGCCGGAACCACGCCGACCACCATCAGACCCGCCGCCAAACCGAGAGAAACACCGTGAACCGCCGACCTTGCCTTCATGCCGATGAACCTGTGAGAGAACCGTCTTGTATGCGAATAAATCGCACTTCCACTCACTACACGGATGGGCTGGCGGGATACCTCACGTCCTTTTGAAAATATTTTTCAGCGCAGCAGGGTGACCCGCCCGAGCAGGGTGTGGCGTTGGAACCCGGCCACCGCGCCGAGGGCATCCAGGGCCGCCAGCGGATCGTTGCCGGGGAAGCTGCCGCTGACCTTGCGCGCGCCGAGCTCGCGGTCGAGCAGGATGATGCGGCCGGGGTAATAGCGGGCCAGGTCGTCCACCACCTGGCTCAGCGGCAACTGGTAGTAGTTCAGCCAGCCCTGGCGCCAGGCCAGGCGGTTTTCGCTGTCCACGGCGTGTACCGCGCTGGCATGGCCGTCGTGGTAGTCGACCTGCTGGTTGGCGGTGAGTATCTGCTGGGTTTCGCCTTCGGCGGCCGTGACTCCGACCCGCCCCGACAGCACCGTGACCTCCGCCCCACCCGTCTGCTGGCGCACCTCGAAGCGGGTGCCGAGCACCTCGGTGCGCCCGCCTTCGGCTTCGACGATAAAGGGTTCGCCGGTATGGGCGACCTCGAAGAATACCGCGCCACGGTGCAACTGGATACGCCGCTGGCCCTGGTTGAAATCGACGCTGATGGCGGTATCGGCATCCAGCACCAGATGCGAGTTATCGGCCAGGGTCACCTCGCGGATCTGCCCGACCGGCGCCACATAGTCGGCACCGAAATCCCGCAGCCAGTCGGCCGGATGCCAGCCGGCACCGATACCCAGCATCAGCACCACGGACGCCGCCACGGCGAGACCACCGAGCTTGCGCCATGGCGCGGCCGCAGGACGGTCCATGGCCCGCAACAGGGCTTGCAGCGCCTCGTCCTCTTCCGCCGCCAGGCGCGCTGCTGGCGCCTCGCTGAGCTGCCACAACGCCTGGGCCTCGCGATAGGCCTGCCCGTGGGCCGGGTCGCTGAGCAACCAGCGCTTGAACGCCGCACCCTCGGCCAATTGTGGCTGGCCATTGATCCGGGCCAGCCAGTCGAGGGCGGTCTGCTGTTGTTCGGCGGTGATAGAGGCGTTCATCGCGGCGCGCTTCCTGGCTTGCGGGGCTGCTCGGGCGCGGTAGCGATACTCGCCTTGCAGGCCTCGAGGGCGCGCATCATATGTTTTTCCACCGCGCTTTGCGAAAGCCCCATGACCTTGGCGATGTCGCCATAGGTGCGGCCATGGATGCGGTTGAGCAGGAAGATCTGCCGGGTGCGCTCGGGCAGCTCGCGCAGCGCCGCCTCGATCCGGCGCAGGTCGCTGCTGGCTTCCAGGGCGGCTTGCGGCTCGCTTTCCTGGGGCAGTTCGAGGGGCTCGGGCAGGTTGTCGTTGACCCGCTCGCGGGCGCCCTCGCTGCGCAGGTGATCGATGGCGATATTGCCGGCGCAGCGCATCAGGTAGCTGTCCAGCGCCTCGATCTCCACCTGCGGTTTGCGCCAGAAACGCAGGAACAGCTCCTGCACCAGGTCGGCCGCCGTGGCCCGGCAGCCGACACGCCGGTTCACCAGGTTTTCCATGCGCCCGCGCTGGGCCAGGAACACCTGGAGAAAGCGCGCCCGGGCCGGGGCGTCGTGGGGTGGCAGGTCGAGGGGTTCGCTCATCGCTTCAGATCAGCCCCAGTGCGGAAAACGGCGCCAGCACCAGGCTCAGCAGCGCCAGGCCGAGCAGCCAGCGCGGCCGGTACGGCAGGGCGAACACCCACAGGCACAGGCCGGCCATCAGCATGCCGAACAGCTCCGCCAGGCCGACGGCCCAGCCCCGGTGGTCGACTGCGGCAGTCAGCGCCAGGGCCAGCAGCAGCCAGCCGACCACGCGCAGGCCGAGCAGTTGTTCGGGCCTGGGCTTGCGCCCGAGCAACTCGGTGAAGTGCTTGTCCATGGCCAGGCACAGCGCCGCACAACCGGCAAAGGCAAACAAGGCAATCGCCAGCATCAGCTTGCCTCCGCTTCACGGGTGGGCTGGGGCGCCGCCTTGGCTGGCTTCGGCGCACGCTTTGGCGCCTGCACCGGTTGGCGCAGCATCTTGCTGGCGGTCCAGGCGAACAGCAGCCCGCAGCCGAGCGCGGTGAGATCGAAGCCGGCCATGGCCCAGTCGCCGGCCGCGATCGAACGGTTCAGGCCCTGGCCGGTGGTCAGCGCATTGAGCAGCGGCAACGCGGCCCAGGACAGTGCTGCCAGGGCCAGTTGCTCGCCCCAGGCACGTCGCCCGGGACGCAGCACGGCATGCACCAGGCTCGCCAGCCATACCGCGAAGAACGCATTCACTTCCCACTGCGCCCGCCCTTCCAGAGCGACCGGCAGCAGGCGGTTGGCCCAGAAGAAGCCGGCCACGCCGAGGATCAGGCCGCTCATGCTGGCGATGTTGAGCACCTCGACCAGACGCAGTTCGAACGGCTGGGTGCCGCTCTTGGCGTGCTTGAGCTGGCGCTTGCCGAGCCACATGACCAGACCGGTGCCGATCACCGCAGTACCGGCCAGACCGAAGAAGAAATACAGCCAACGCAGCAGCGGGCCGGCGAAGGACGCCATATGCAGGCCGTAGAAGCCGCCACTGATGGTCCCGGCCAGCGTCTCCGGTCGCGCACTCCAGGCCAGGCTGCCGTCGGCGCCGTTGAAGCGCCAGCCGGCACCGCGCTGCACCGCGACCCGCTCATGGCCATCGGGGATGAACAGCACCTGGGCATTGCGATCGCCAGGTCGCTGGACATCGAGCCAGATGATCCGCGCATCCGGCGCCTGCGCCAGCACCTGCCGGTACAACTCCGGCAGCGGCTGCAGGGCGACCTTCTCGCCCGACGCCTTGACGCTGTCGCGCCCGCCGAACACCTCGTTGAAATAGCCCTGCTCGTTGTCGTAGCTGGCCAGGATCGGCGCCGGCATGACCATGTACATGAAGATCACCAGGCTGCTGTAGCTGATCATCAGGTGGAACGGCAGCGCCAGCACGCCGATGGCGTTGTGGCCGTCGAGCCAGGAGCGCTGGCCCTTGCCGGGGCGGAAGGTGAAGAACTCCTTGAAGATCTTCTTGTGGGTGATGATCCCGGTGACCAGCCCCACCAGCATCATCAGCGCGGCGAAAGTGGCCAGCCAGCGGCCCCAGGGATAGGGCATCTCCAGCTGGAAGTGGAAGCGGTAGAAGAAGTCGCCGCCACGGGTCTGGCGGGTGACGATCTCCTCGCCAGTCTCGGCGTCGAGGGTCTTGCGGGTGAAGCCGCGCGGGCCGTCGCCGCCGCGCCAACCGACGGTGATACCCGGGGTGCGCTCGTTCGGGGGCTCGATGAACCAGCTCGGCGCATCGGCGGCGTTGCGCTGCAGGTAATCCTGGGCCTTGCTCAGGGCCAGCGGGAGATCCAGCGCGCGCACCGGGACTTCCGGCTGGCTCCAGCGGGTGATCTCGGGCTTGAAGTAGGACATGGTCCCGGTGAGGAAGATCGCGAACAGCAGCCAGCCGAAAATCAGCCCGGCCCAGGTGTGCAGCCAGGCCATCGCCTGGCGGAAGCCCTCTTTCATGCCTTGCTCATCCAGTAGGTCAGGCCATTGATCGCCGCCAGCGCCAGGCTCGGCAGGAGGATGCCCAGCCAGGCGCGCCAGGCGCTGTGGGTGGCGAAGGCCCAGATGAACGCGCCGAGGTAGAACAGGAACGAGCTCATCATGCCGATCTGCACCGCCTCGGCCCTGGACAGCGGCAGCCATTGGCTGAGCAGCACGCCGACCATGGCCGCCAGCACGTAGCCACCGAGCAGCGCGGCGAGGCAGCGTGAGGTCACGGCGAGGCGGTAACTCAGGGGCAAGCCGGCGGCTTTGCTCTTCATGGGCGGGGATCCGGGGCGGAAAAGGCGCTTAATATAAATGATAAGGATTCTCACAAGCAAAGCCGTCTGACGGGCCGCTGATCATTGCCTGATTGCTGTTGGGAACTTTTCCCACATACAATGCGAACAATTCTTATTCTGTAGCGCATCCTGGCGCCCGGAGTGTGCACGGTGCGCAGCGCCCCTCCCGTCTTGTCCCATTCGCTGGAAGGCCTCTACCACGACCATCACGGCTGGCTGACCGGCTGGCTGCGGCGTCGTCTGGGTTGCCCGCACAATGCCGCCGACCTGGCCCAGGACACCTTCATGCGCCTGCTCCAGGCCCGGGAGACCCCGGTGCTGAACGAGCCGCGGGCATTCCTCACCACCGTGGCCAAGCGCGTGCTGTTCAACCACTACCGCCGCCAGGAACTGGAGCGCGCCTACCTGCTGGCGCTGGCGCAGTTGCCGGAAGAGGTCGCGCCGTCGGAGGAAGAGCGGGCGATCATCTTCGACACCCTGATGGAACTGGACCGCCTGCTCGACGGTTTGTCCGCCCAGGTCAAGCGCGCCTTCCTGCTGGCCCAGGTCGATGGCCTGACCTACAACGAAATCGCCGCCGAGCTGGGCATCTCCCTGGCCACGGTGAAACGTCATCTGAACAAGGCGGCCATGCGCTGTTATTTCGCCCTGTGAACACTCCGGCCTTTTCCAACCAGGTGGCCGAACAGGCCGTGCACTGGCTGATCGAGATCCAGGGCGGCACCCTCGACCATCGCCAGCAACTGGCCATGGAACGCTGGTTGCAGGCCAGCGAAGAACATCGCCAGGCCTGGGCGCATATCCAGCGGGTCAACCAGCGGCTCAGCGGAATGTCCTCGCCGCTGGCGCATGCGACCTTGCAGGCACCGGCCTCGGCCAGTCGTCGGCGGGCCCTGAAGATGCTGCTGATCCTCGGTGCCGGCAGCGCGGTGGGGCTGGGCATGCACGCCAGCGACAGCCTGCCGCCGCTGCTTGCCGACTACCGCAGCCCGCTGGGGCAGCGTCGGCGCATGCAACTGGACGATGGCAGCCAGTTGCAGCTCAATACCGCCAGCGCCGCCGATGTGCGCTTCGACGGCGGGCAGCGCCTGGTGCGCCTGCTGGAAGGCGAAATGATGTTGACCGTGGCGCAAGACCAGCGGCCCTTGCGCGTACAGACCCGGGACGGGCTGCTGGACCTGTCCGCCGGGCGCTTCAATGTGCGGCGCTGGGCCAGCCATACCGGCGTCGCGGTGTTCCAGGGATCGGCCGGGCTGGCCGGAGACCTTCTGGAAAGCGGTCATCAGGCACGCTTCGACGAAGCCGGCTGGAGCGTGCGCACGGCGCTGGATGCCAACAGCGGCGCCTGGGTCGACGGCATGCTGGTGGCGGCGCATATGCCGCTGGCGGCGTTTCTCGAAGAGCTGGGACGCTACCGGCGCGGGCAGCTCAATTGCGATGCGAAAGTGGCCGGGTTGCTGGTGTCGGGGAGTTATCCACTGGCGGACAGCGAGCGGATTCTCGATCTGCTGGAAGTGGCGTTGCCGGTGAAGGTGAGGCGCTTTACCCGGTATTGGGTGACGGTGGAAGCCAGAGCCTGATTGGCTGAGTTCAAGGGCCTCATCGCTGGCAATGCCAGCTCCCACAGGGACCGCGCCGAGCACAGATAATGTGGCTGGCATAGAACCCTGTGGGAGCCGGCGTTGCCGGCGATGAGGCCATCCGCTTCGACATCAATCCTGCTGCCCCGAAAGAAAACCCAAAAAATAATTTCCAGATCGATGAGCCGTTTTCCCCACCTCGCGTGACAGAGAAGACAGAACCCTTCCGCCCTGCCCTTCTCAAGGATCCTGTGCAATGCCCTTCCGTCCCAGTCCCCTTGCCCTCGCCCTGCTGCTGACCTTCGGTGCCGTCGCCCACTCGCAGGCCGCCGATGCCCCGGCGCGCACCTATCACATCGCGCCCATGGCGCTGGAAAGCGCCCTCAACCAGTTCGGCCGGGAAAGCGGCGTGCTGATCTCGTTCAGCTCGGAGATCACCCAGGGCCTCAACAGCCGCGGCCTGAGTGGCGATTTCGCCCCGGCCCAGGGCCTGGCTGCGCTGCTTGAAGGCACTGGCCTGCAAGCCCGCGCCGAGGGCGACAACGCCTTCAGCCTGCAACCGGCAAGCAGCGCCGCCAATGGCCCGCTGGAGCTCGGCGTGTCCAACGTGGTGGGCGACTGGCTGGGCGATGCGCAACAGGACAACGTCTTCGAACATGCCGGCGCGCGGGATGTGGTCCGCCGCGAGGAATTCGAACGCACCGGCGCCAGCAGCGCGCGGGAAGTGCTCAACCGCATGCCCGGGGTCAACGCACCGGAAAACAATGGCACCGGCAGCCATGACCTGGCGCTGAACTTCGGTATCCGTGGCCTCAACCCGCGCCTGGCGTCGCGCTCCACGGTGCTGATGGACGGCATCCCGGTACCCTTCGCGCCCTACGGCCAGCCACAGCTGTCGTTCGCCCCGATCAGCCTGGGCAACATGGACGCAGTGGACGTGGTCCGCGGTGGCGGCGCGGTGCGCTATGGGCCGCAGAACGTCGGCGGCATCGTCAACTTCGTGACCCGCGCCATCCCCGATGAGCCGACCGTGAAAGCCGGCCTGCAGACCCAGACCAGCCCTTCATCCAGCCATGACGGCTTCAAGAGCAACGCCAACCTGCTCGCCGGCGGTACCGCCGACAACGGCCTGGGCGGCGCCGTGCTGTACTCCGGCACCCGTGGCGGCGACTGGCGCGAGCACAGCGACACGCAGATCGACGACCTGATCCTCAAGGGCAAATTCCAGATCGACGAAGCCAACAGCCTGCACGCCATGGCCCAGTACTACGAGGGCGAAGCGCAGATGCCCGGGGGCCTGAGCGTGGCCGACTACGATGCCGATCCGTACCAGTCGACCCGCCTGCAGGACGAGTTCTGGGGCCGCCGGACCATGTTCAACGCCGGCTACGACTACAAGGAAGGCGAGCGTCAGTTCAGCGTCAACAGCTTCTTCACCAAGACCCTGCGCAGCGGTTATCTGCGCCAGGGCACGTCGATCTCGCTGTCGCCGCGCGAGTACTGGGTACGCGGCATCGAAACCCGCTTCACCCAAGGCTTCGCTCTTGGCGACAGCCATCACGAGGTCGGCCTGGGTTACCGCTACGTCAACGAAGCCGGACACGAACTGCGCTTCATGGAAGCGGTCAGTGCCAACCGCCTGCCGACCACCGGCAGCCGCAACGACCGCGATACCCGTGGCGCCACCGAAGCCCACGCGCTGTACCTGGATGACCGCATCGACATCGGCCAGTGGACCATCACCCCGGGCATCCGCTACGAGATGATCGACTCGCGGCAGAACAACAACCTCACCGGCAAGGACTACCAGGGCAGCTACAACACCGCCCTGCCAGCGCTCAACGTGATGTACCACCTGAGCGACAGCTGGAACCTCTACGCCAACACCGAAGGCTCGTTCGGCAGCGTGCAGTACAGCCAGATGCCGAACCGTGTCGATCAGGGTGAAGTGAAGCCGGAAAAGGCACGCACCTGGGAAATCGGTACTCGTTACGATAACGGCAACTTGCAGGCAGAAGCCGGCCTGTTCCTTATCAACTTCGACAATCAGTACGAAAGCAACCAGACCAACGACAGCGTCATCGCCCGCGGCGAAACCCGTCACCAGGGTGTGGAAACCAGCGTGAAATACGCCCTCGATGACGTCAGCCCGCTGCTCAGCGGCTTCGATGTGTACGCCAGCTACGCCTTCGTCGATGCCACCATCCGCGAGGACGGTGCGAACAAGGGCAACCGCGTGCCGTTCTCGTCGCGGCACAAGGGCACGTTGGGCGTGGGTTATACCGAGGGACCGTGGAAGCTGAACCTGGACAGCACCTACCAGAGCGACCAGTTCGCCGACAACGCCAACACCTCGCAGGAAAGCGCCGACGGCAGCACCGGACGGATCCCCGGCTACATGCTGTTCAGCACCCGTGCGGCGTATGACTTCGGCCCGCAACTGTCGGACCTGAACGTGGCGGTGGGGGTGAAGAACCTGTTCAATCGCGAGTACTTCACCCGCTCGTTCGATGACAACAACAAGGGCAAGTATGTGGGTGAGCCGCGTACGGTGTACTTGCAGACATCTGTCGCGTTTTGAGGCTTTTGGGGCCGCTTTGCGGCCCTTCGCAGGCAAGCCAGCTCCCACGGGGGAAGTGTTGCCTGTGAAGTTATCTCCCTGATCCTAACCCTGTTTCCGGCCCCTTTTGAAACAAAATATTTTTATTTTTTAGGGGGTTGAAATCTGTTCCGATCTGCCCGAAGTTGTAAGCAAGAGGCAACGAATTCCCAGGCAACCCAGCCTCCGATGCCTCTTGTGAGCTAGCTGAATAAGGATTGGAATCATGCAAATCCAGGTCAACAGCGACAACCATATTCAAGGCAACATCCGTCTGGAGCAGTGGGTCCGCAGCACGGTTGAAAGCACGCTCGAACGCTACGACGACTCCCTCACCCGCATCGAGGTTCACCTGCGGGACGAGAACGGCGACAAGCCCGGCCCACACGACAAACGCTGCCAGATGGAGGCACGCCCAAAAGGCCATCAACCGATTTCCGTTACCCACAAGGCCGCCAACCTGGAGCAGGCCATCGAGGGTGCCGCACAGAAACTGAACAACGCCCTGGAACACCTGTACGGCAAGCTGCGCGCCAAACGTGCCGTGGCCCAGCAGGATGGCAGCGCCAATGACGCGTTACTGCAGGAAGAATTCCTCGAACGCCTGGGCTGACCGATAAAACAGAGACGCAGACGGTAAACGAGAAAGCCCCTGGCCTTGTGGTCAGGGGCTTTTTTCTTGGCTGCCTTTCGGGCCTCATCGCCGGCAACGCCGGCTCCCACAGGGTGAGAGCCGGCGTTGCCGGCGATGAGGCCCTGAAGAGCACCCTCAATATTTCGGCAGGTTCTCCAGTTCCCCCGCCCGCTGCTTGGTCATATCCACCTCGCACCCGATCCCGTTGAGCTGATCGATGGTCCCGCCCGTCATCGTGTAGTACATCCCACAATTGGCATCCCGATATGCCACCCACTTGCGCTGAGCATCGCGCAGCTTGCCCTTCTGTTCTTCCTCCAGGCTGTCCATGGCCTTCTTGTAGTTCTGGTTCAGGCGATCATCCTGGCGCTTCAGTTCGGCGCCGGAACATTCGCGCATGGCCGCCGTGGTATTGGCGCCCTTCATGCACTGGCTGTAGCTGTCGGCGTGGGCCAGCTGGCTGCCACCGAGCAGGACCAGGGCAGTGGCGAGGGTTCGCAGGTTCATCGGTAAAAACTCCATGTCGTGATGGACGGGTTGGATGGCTCAGGGGCCGACAGGTTCCAGCAGGCAGGCGCGCATGACCTGGCCGCGCAACCAGCGATGGGCCGCATCGCCCTCGCGGCGCTCATGCCAGGCCTGCTGGAATGCAAAGGCTCGGATCGGCAGCGGCGGCGCAAAACAGCGTAGTCCACGAGGCGGCCGCAGCAGGTTACGCCGGGCAACGGTGAGGATCAGGTCGGTGCCGGCGATCACTTCGGTGGCCGCCGTCCAGTGCGGCATGGCCAAGGCGACGCGGCGCTGCTCGCCAAGAGCCGCCAGGGCCAGGTCGATCTCGTTGTCGGTACCAGGACGCACTGCCACCAGCACATGAGGACGAGCCAGCCATTGCGCCAGGCTGAGGCCGCCACGGGCCGGCAGGGTGTCACGATCGGCCAGGCAGGCAAAGCTTTCTTCGAACAGGTTCTCCGCCTGCAACGGCGCCGTCAGGGTGGGAAAGACGCCCAGCGCGAGATCGATCTCACCGTCGAACAACTGGCTGAGCATGGCCTCGCGACTGCCCTGGGTCACTACCAGATCCACGTCCGGCGCTTCGCTGCGCAAGGCGCGAACCAGGCGCGGCAGAACCACCCGGGCACCGTAGTCCGACATCGCCAGGCGGAAGCTGCGCCGCGCCCGCAGCGGGTCGAAACCTGGGCTGCTGAGCAAGGCATCGAGCTGCTGCAAGGCTTCGCGCAGTGGCTGGGCCAGCTCCAGGGCCCGGGCCGTGGGCTGCAACTTGCCGCCACGGCGCACCAGCAAAGGATCGGCAAAGATCTCGCGCAACTGGGCCAGGGCATGGCTGACCGCCGGCTGGCTGCGATGCAGGCGCAACGCCGCGCGGGAGACATGCTGCTCGGCCAGCAGGGCATGCAGGGTCAGCAGCAGGTTGAGGTCGATGCGGCGTAGATCATCCATGGTACGAATAGTCCCTGTGCGGATTTCGAATTTCCATCCAGCCTGTGGATAACCAAGACTGCCTTATGCCCATCGTGCGTATCAAGGAGTCCGTCATGAACCTCAACCTCGCCCCTGCCGTCGTGCTGCTGCCGCTGGTCGCCCTGCTTGCCGGCGCCGCCGTGCCGTTCCAGGCCGGGAGCAATGCCGCGCTCGGTCGCCTGCTCGGCCATCCGTTATGGGCCGCACTGATTTCCCTGTCGGTCAGCGTGCTGATGGTGCTGCCGGCGCTGTGGCTGATGCGTGCGCCATGGCCGCAACTCGGCGCGCTGGCGCAGGCACCGTGGTGGGCCTGGTTCGGGGGCGTGGCCGGGGTGGTCTATATCACCGCAGCGCTGATCCTCACGCCAAAACTGGGGGCGGCGGGGTTCATCGTCTGCGTGGTCGCCGGGCAGGTGCTGTCCTCGCTGGCGATCGACCAGTGGGGATTGATGGGCTTGCCGGAACGGCCGGTGAACCTGGCCCGACTGCTGGGCGTCGGGCTGATCGTGCTGGGCATGCTGGTGGTGCAATGGGGCACGCGGTCCAGCCAGTAGGTGTCAGGCCGCGCTGCTGCCACTGCCGAAGTCGAACGGCTGCAACGGCGGCAGTCCATGGGCAGCGCGGGCATCGTCACAGCGCGGGTTGTGCTCGCCATGTTCCCAGGAGGCATCGAACTCCCGGCACGGGCTGGAACGCTGCTCGTACATGGTGCAGGCCACCGCCTTGCCCACCTCGCCGGACAGGGAAATACAGCGCGCCGGCTTGGCATCGGTGCCGATCATCGCCACCCGGCTCGGGGTGATCTGCACCACCAGATCATCCGGCACGCAGCCGCCGGCCGAGGTGCACTCGCCCCAGAAGAAGGACACACGGAAATGCGCGCAGCAGGCGCCACAGCTCAAGCAAGGATGGGTATCGGACATGATGTCGGGGGACCGGGAAGAATGGTCATGGGGAGAATCCCGCCGCCAATTCTATGCAATGCCGCGCCGTTGAGAAGGGGGTGACGAAAAGAAAATCCGGCGCCCGACCGGCGGAATGAAAAAAGCCCGAAGCGCCCGTATCACGGGGGCTTCGGGCTTTTCGGCAGCGCCTTAGGCCTTGACCGGCTTGGCGGTTTTCGGCGGTTCGATGCCGTCGGCACGGAACATCTGGCGGATACCGCGCACCGCCTGGCGGATACGGTCCTGGTTCTCGATCAGGGCGAAGCGCACATGATCGTCGCCATAGTCACCGAAACCGATACCCGGCGACACGCAGACCTTGGCCTCGGCCAGCAGCTTCTTGGAGAACTCCAGGGAGCCGAGGTGCGCATACTGCTCGGGGATCTTGGCCCAGACGTACATCGACGCCTTGGGGTTCTCGACCATCCAGCCGATCTCGTGCAGCCCCTTGACCAGCACGTTGCGGCGCTGGCGATACTGCTCGGCGATCTCGCGCACCGGTTGCTGGTCGCCTTCCAGGGCCGCGATGGCCGCGACCTGCACCGGGGTGAAGGTGCCGTAGTCGTGATAGCTCTTGATCCGCGCCAGGGCGTTGACCAGCTCGGCGTTGCCGACCATGAAGCCGACGCGCCAGCCGGCCATGTTGTAGCTCTTGGACAGGGTGAAGAACTCCACCGCGATGTCCTTGGCGCCCGGCACCTGCATGATCGACGGGGCTTTCCAGCCGTCATAGACGATGTCGGCATAGGCCAGGTCGTGAATCACCAGCACGCCATACTGCTTGGCCAGTTCCACCACCCGCTCGAAGAAGTCCAGCTCCACGCACTGCGACGTAGGGTTCGAGGGGAAGCCGAGGATCATCATCTTCGGTTTCGGAATGGATTCGCGGATAGCCCGCTCCAGCTCGTTGAAGAAATCCACACCCGGGATCAGCGGCACCGAACGCACCTGGGCGCCGGCGATCACCGCACCGTAGATATGGATCGGGTAGCTGGGGTTGGGCACCAGCACCGTGTCGCCGTGGTCCAGGGTGGCCAGCATCAGGTGTGCCAGGCCTTCCTTGGAGCCGATGGTGACGATGGCTTCGCTCTCCGGGTCGATCTCGACCTTGTAGCGTTCCTCGTACCAGCGCGAGATCGCGCGGCGCAGACGGGGGATGCCTCGGGAAGTGGAATAGCCGTGGGTGTCTTCACGCTGGGCGACCTGCACCAGCTTCTCGACGATGTGCGGCGGCGTGGCCCCGTCGGGGTTGCCCATGCTCAGATCGATGATGTCCTCGCCACGACGGCGCGCGGCCATCTTGAGTTCGGCGGTGATGTTGAAGACGTAGGGGGGGAGACGATCGATGCGCGCAAAACGGCGCGGCGAACCTTGTTCGGCCATGATTTCCTCGAAGACGTAAGCGCCCGGAACCGTCCGAGCGACGTTGGCCACTCCTGTGGCCGAGGCAGCAAGATAGGGCCGCACGGGGATGGATGTAAAGAGTTATTTCATGATCCTGTGGTGTCCGGACCGGCCTCATCGCTGGCAAGCCAGCTCCCACAGGTACTGTAAACACCGATCCTGTGGGAGCTGGCTTGCCAGCGATGAGGCCCTCAAGGCAGAAACAAAAACGCCCCGGAGCCTTTCGGCGCCGGGGCGTTTTCTTCAAGCCGTTCCAGCTCAGTGGATGTAGGTCATCAGCACTTCGGCAGGCGAACGGGTATCCACCGACATCATCACGCTCAGGGCGGTGATGGTGAAGATGGAGAACGCGAACACCTTGCGCGCCCACAGACGATCATCGGCCACCTTGTTGCCACCCCAGGCCATGTACAGCCAGTACAGGCCCATGGCTGCCGCGACGGCCAGGTAGCCCAGGCCGGCGTAACCGCCGAAGGTGAGCATCAGGGTCGCGACGATGAAGGCAACGATGTACCAGAGGATCTGCTTCTTCGCTGCTGCGACACCGCGGGCAACCGGCAGGACCGGAATCGAGGCGGCGCGGTAGTCGTTGAAGCGGAAGATCGCGATGGCGTAGGAGTGCGGCATCTGCCACAGGCTGAACATCACCAGCAGGGTCAGCGCAGCCAGGTCGAAGGTGCCGCTCACCGCGCAGTAGCCGATCACCGGAGGCATGGCACCGGACAGGCTGCCAACCAGGGTGCCGTGCACCGATTTGCGCTTCAGGTAGAGGCTGTAGAAACCGACGTAGATGATGAAGCCGATCAGGCCGAACAAGGCCGCCAGGGCGTTGGCCTTGAAGAACAGCAGACCCAGGCCGGCCACCCCGAGCAGGGTGGCGTAGGCCAGGGCTACTGGCGACGAGATCGCGCCTTGCACCATCGCGCGGTTCTTGGTGCGCTCCATCTTGATGTCGATGTCGCGGTCGATCCAGTTGTTGAAGACACAACCGGATGCAACGACCAGCGAGGTACCAATCACCGTGGCGAGGAACAGCATGAAGTCGACATGCCCTGCCGCAGCGAGGAAGAATCCGCCCGCCACGGACAACACGTTACCGAAGATGATTCCCGGTTTGGTGATCTGGATAAAGTGCTTCAGGGACATGCCGTCTTTCCTCACTTCGCCATCATGCTGGTGTGGATGCTGAACATGATCCACAGCGACAGACCGACCAGCAGCGCGATGACCAGCGCCGTGAACAGGAAGGACGTCACGCTGGAGCGTGCGGCCTTCGAGCCATCCAGGTGCAGGAAGTAGTACAGGTGCACGACGATCTGGATCACCGCGAAGGCGATGATGATCAGCAGGGTCATGTCCTTCGGCAGGCTCGGGTTCATCACCAGGTAGAACGGGATGACCGTCAGGATCACCGACAGGATGAAGCCGATGGCGTAGGACTTGACGCTGCCGTGGTTGGCTTCGTCGTGGTCGTGGCTGTTGTGTGCGTTAGCCATTTACAGAACTCCCATCAGGTACACGACGGTGAACACGCAGATCCAGACCACGTCCAGGAAGTGCCAGAACAGGCTCAGGCAGCTCATGCGGGTCTTGTGGGTGCTGGTGATGCCGTCCTTGTTGATCTGGTACATCAGGATCGCCATCCAGATCAGACCGGCGGTCACGTGCAGACCGTGGGTACCGACCAGGGCGAAGAAGCCCGACAGGAAGCCGCTGCGGCTAGGGCCGAAGCCTTCGCTGATCAGCAGGTGGAACTCGTTGACTTCCATGCCGATGAAGCCGGCGCCCAGCAGCCAGGTGACGGCCAGCCAGGCCAGTACGCCACCCTTGTTGCCTTTGTACATCTGCAGCATCGCGAAGCCGAAGGTGATACTGGAGAACAGCAGCAGCGCGGTCTCGCCCAGTACGTAGTTCAGTTCGAAGATGTCATGACCCGACGGGCCGCCGGCAAAGTTGCCGGACAGCACCGCGTAGGTAGCGAAGATCGACGCAAACAGGATGCAGTCGGTCATCAGGTACAGCCAGAAACCGAATACGGTCATCTGGCCCGAGTCGTGGTGGTGATCGTCGTGCCCATGGTCGTGACCATGAGCACCAGCGTTGATTACTTGACTGGACATTGATTAAACCCGCTCAAACGATTCGACACGTGCACCGGCAGGCGCGCCAGTTGCCAGGCCCAGGGCTTTCATGCGCTCACCTTCGATGCGCGCAACTTCCTCGGCCGGAACCATGTAGCCCTGGTCGTCACGCGCGGCGTGGCGAACGAAGACTGCAACGGTGGCGAACAGGCTCAGACCAACCAGCCACCAGATGTGCCAGATGAAGGCGAAACCGAAGATGGTCAGGAACAGGCCCATGAACACACCGGTGGAGGTGTTGTTCGGCATGTGGATCGCTTCGTACTTGGCCGGAACCTTGTACGCAACGCCCGCTTCCTTGGCTTCGTGCCAGGCATCCAGGCCGACTTTCTCAGGCATGGTGGCGAAGTTGTAGAACGCAGGTGGCGACGAAGTCGACCATTCCAGGGTACGGCCGCCCCATGGGTCGCCGGTGACGTCCATGTTGTCCTTGCGGTCGCGGATCGATACGTACAGCTGGATCAGCTGGCAAGCGATACCGAACAGGATCAGCACGGCGCCGACAACGGCTACGTACAGGTACGGTTCCCAGGCTGGGTTGTCCGAGTGGTTCAGACGACGGGTCATGCCCATGAAGCCCAGGGCGTACAGCGGCATGAAGGCCACGTAGAAGCCGGAGATCCAGAACCAGAAGGCAGCCTTGCCCCACTTCTCGTTCAGGGTGAAACCGAAGGCTTTCGGGAACCAGAAGGCGAAGCCCGCTACATAACCGAATACCGCGCCGCCGATGATCACGTTGTGGAAGTGCGCGATCACGAACAGGCTGTTGTGCAGCACGAAGTCAGCACCTGGAACGGCCAGCAGAACGCCGGTCATGCCACCGATGGAGAAGGTGACCATGAAGCCCAGGGTCCAGAGTACTGGCGCGGTGAAGCGCAGGCGGCCCTGGTAGATGGTGAACAGCCAGTTGAACAGTTTTACGCCGGTCGGGATCGAAATCAGCATCGTCGCCAGACCGAAGAAGGTGTTGACGCTAGCGCCCGAACCCATGGTGAAGAAGTGGTGCAGCCATACCGCAAAGCCCAGTACCGCGATCGCGCCCGATGCGTAGATCATCGAGTGGTGACCGAACAGGCGCTTGCCGGTGAAGGTCGAGGTGACTTCCGAGAACACGCCGAAGGCCGGCAGGATCAGGATGTAAACCTCGGGGTGACCCCAGGCCCAGAACAGGTTGACGTACATCATCGGGTTCCCACCAAGCTCGTTGGTGAAGATGTGGAAGTCCAGATAACGGTCAACGGTCAGCAGTGCCAGGGCAGCGGTCAGGATCGGGAACGAAGCCACGATCAGGACGTTGGCCCAGGTGCAGGTCCAGGTGAAGATCGGCATGTCCATCAGTTTCATGCCAGGGGCGCGCATTTTCAGCACGGTCACCAGGAAGTTCACACCGGTCAGCGTCGTACCCAGGCCGGACAGCTGTAGCGCCCAGATGTAGTAGTCAACGCCTACGCCAGGGCTGTACTGGATACCCGACAGCGGTGGGTATGCAACCCAGCCGGTCTTGGCGAACTCGCCCACGCCCAGGGAGATGTTGACCAGCGCAACGCCGGACACCAGCAGCCAGAAGCTCAGGGAGTTGAGGAACGGGAAGGCCACGTCACGGGCGCCGATCTGCAGCGGCAGCGCCAGGTTCATCAGGCCGGTGAAGAATGGCATCGCCATGAAGATGATCATGATCACACCGTGGGCGGTGAAGATCTGGTCATAGTGTTCAGGCGGCAGGTAGCCCTCGGAACCGCCGGTGGCGGCCGCGAGCTGGGTACGCATCATGATCGCGTCGGCGAAGCCGCGGATCAGCATGAGCATGGCGACGATGATGTACATCACGCCGATTTTCTTGTGGTCAACCGAAGTCAGCCACTCGGTCCACAGGTAAGTCCACTTCTTGAAGTAGGTGATTGCCGCGAACAACGCGATACCGCCGAGCGCGATCATGGCGAGGGTCACCATGACGATCGGCTCGTGATACGGGATCGCGTCCAGACTTAATTTACCGAACATCTCTTACTCCTCTGCCCCGGCAGCTGAATGCATACTCACGTCCATCCCTTCGGTACCGGTACCGACCGCGGCTTCTTTGTGCTCGGCCTTCTCGTGTACTACCGGCTTGCCGCGGTTCATGCCTTCGTACTTGTCGACGATGGTCTGGAACTGGTCAGCCGATGCCACGCCGTACAGCGTGACCGGATTGTTTTCGCTCGCTTTGGCCAAGGCTTCGTACTCAGCCTTGTCCAGCTGTTTTGGCGATTGCTTGACTTCGTTCACCCACGCCTCGAAATCGGCCTGGGAGGTGGCGACTGCCTTGAACTTCATGCCGGTGAAGCCTGCACCGCTGTAGTTCGCCGAGATACCGTCGAACTCGCCGTTTTCGTTGGCGATCAGGTGCAGCTTGGTGGTCATGCCGGCCATCGCGTAGATCTGGCCGCCCAGTGCAGGGATGAAGAACGAGTTCATCACGGCGTCGGAGGTGACGCGGAAGTTGACCGGGGTGTTGGCCGGGAAGACGATCTTGTTGACCGTGGCGATGCCTTGTTCCGGGTAGATGAACAGCCATTTCCAGTCCAGGGCGACCACGTCGATCTGCACCGGCTTCACGTCGGAAACCAGCGGACGATACGGGTCCAGCTCATGGGTGGTTTTGTAGGTGACAACGCCCAGGGCGATGATGATCAGGACCGGGATGGTCCAGACCGCCACTTCGATCTTGGTCGAGTGCGACCAGTCCGGGGTGTACTTGGCGGCCTTGTTGGAAGCACGGTACTTCCAGGCGAACGCCAGGGTCATGCAGATGACCGGAACGACCACCAGCAGCATCAGGCCGAAGGCGATCAGGATAAGGTTCTTTTGCTCAATGCCGACCTGACCCTTCGGGTCGAGCAGGGTCCAGTTGCACCCACTGAGTAAAAGCATGCCTAAAAAGGGCAGAATGCCAAACAGTCTGGGGTAACGCTTTTTACTCATCTCACGACCTCTAGATCAGCTTGCTTCAATGCAATTTGTGTTTTGGTCGCCAACACTTCTTCCTGCCTGGTGTCAGCATTTACGGGCGAATAAGGTCATACCTTGAGGAGCGGCGCTGCTCGGCATAAACCTTGGGTGATGCGTGGTTATTGTTCTGACTTCGTGGGCAACAGGCCTGTATTTCAGACCAAGTCCATTTGGTGCGGAAAATCACGGAGGGGAGTCAGCCCGGCATCGCCGCAGGCGATGCTCGTCGAAGTCAGCAAAAAAGGCTTCGGAGCCTTTGAAACTGCGACTTGCAAGCAGTGCCGAACGGAAATTGGGGGCGATTGTAGATAGGTAGCCCCCCCTTGACTATGACTTATTGAGCAACAGTCTTTTACAGGAAGTGTAATAATCCAACCCGAAAAATCAGTTTCGCGACAGTTTGTCGCACCCGTTCCAATAGCTCTGAAACGCCCGTTCCACAAGGGCTGCGGGTTGACGCAAGTCAATCGCCCTGTGCGCATTGTGGGAAATTTCGCGGCACAAGGGACTTGCGTCAAAACAGGACTTTTGTCTAACCCCGACGACGGTTGCGCCAGATGCCCAGCGGCACCAGCACGGCGGTCAGGACGAATGCTACAAGTGCCCATTGTGCAAGGGAAAGTCCCAATACAGGTGGGTATGGCGTGGAGCAGAAACCGTCGACCTGGAACACCAGGGGCAGTACCGAAGCCAGGGGGAGTCCATCGACGATCGGTTGCAGGGTATCGATGCCGCAACTGACGGACGGATTGGCGAGGATATACACATGGTTGCCGGCGGCGGCGACGCCACCGAGGGCGCTGAGCACCACCAGGCCTTCGAAGAGGGTCAGGCTGCGCTTGCCGGGCATGGCGGCGCCGATGAAGGCGAACAGGGCGATCAGCAGCAGCGCATAGCGTTGCAGGATGCACAACGGGCAGGGCGCCTCGCCAAGGACGATCTGCATATACAGTGCGCCGCCGATCAGCGCGATGCAGATCACGCCCAACAGGACCAGGAAGCGCCGTTCCCGATTCAGGCGCTGCGTTTGCTCGTTCATTGCCATTCCCTTCACGTTAGATGGATCGACTCGCGGCCACGCGAAAGCCGCGGGGCGCACACGATGACGGCGCGCCGGCGGAAAGTCTACAGGCAGACGGAGGATCGGAGGTGAAGAGCCTGTGAAAAGGCCGGCGCAAGGGGAGAAGTGAAGAGGAACGGGATTAACAGGGAATTAATATGCTGAAACAAGTGGCCTCATCGCTGGCAAGCCAGCTCCCACAGGTCCGGCGCTGCACGCGGTCACTGTGGGAGCCGGCTTGCCGGCGATGAGGCCCAGAGGATCACTCCAAAGCCGAAGCCGGCCCGAAGAACTCATACCGGCTCTGCCCTTCCGGCACACCCAGCGCCTTCAGATGCCGCTTCACCGCCGCCATGAACGGCTTGGGCCCAAGGAAGTAGGCATCCAGGTCCCGCTCCTGCGGCAGCCACTGCCCCAGTTGTGCCTCACTCAGGTAACCCAGGGCATCCCCCGGCAGGCTCACGCCGTCATCCTCGTCATAGCTATAGAAGCGCTTGAGCTGCGGATTGCGCGCGGCCAGCGCGTCGACGTGCTCACGGAACGCATGCACGCCACCGTTGCGCGCGCAATGGATGAAGTGGATCTGCCGCCCGCTGTCCAGCGCCGCCTCGAGCATCGCCAGGGTCGGGGTGATGCCGACGCCGCCGCTGATCAGCACCAGCGGCTTGTCGCTGGCGGCCAGGGTGAAGTCCCCCGCTGGCGGGAACAGGTTGATGCTGTCGCCCACCTTCAACTGGTCATGCAGGTAGTTGGACGCCTTGCCCCCCGCCTCGCGCTTGACGCTGATGCGGTACAGGCGCCCATCCCCCAGGCTCGACAGCGAATAGTTGCGACGCTGCTCGACCCCATCGATGACCAATTGCAGCCCGATGTACTGGCCCGGCTCGGCCACCAGCACCGGCTGGCCATCCACCGGAGCGAAATAGAAGGAGACGATCTCGGCGCTCTCCTCGACCCGCTCCACCAGGGTAAAGGCCCGCGCTCCACGCCAGCCGCCCTTGGCCTGCTCCTTCTGCTGGTACATGCCCTCCTCGGCACCGATCAGGATATCGGCCAGCTGTTGATAGGCCGCGCCCCAGGCCTTGAGCACTTCAGGGGTGGCGATCTCGCTGCCGAGCACCTCCTCGATGGCGCGCAGCAGGCAACTGCCGACGATCGGGTAATGCTCGGGCAGGATCTGCAAGGCCACATGCTTGTTGACGATCTGCCCGACCAGACCGCCCAGTTGCTCCAGCCGGTCGATATGCCGGGCGTACATCAGCACGCCATTGGCCAGGGCGCGGGGCTGGTCGCCGCTGGCCTGGTGGGCCTGGTTGAACAGCGGGCGCACCTCGGGGTACTCGCTGAGCATCATCTTGTAGAAATGGGTGGTCAGGGCTTCGCCACCGCTCTCCAGCAGCGGAACGGTGGCCTTGATGATTGCACGGTCTTCGGCGGTCAGCATGAAACGACTCCTGAGCCTGATGGGCTTCTGGTTAAACACTGCCAGGGGTATTTCAGAATCCGTGCCAATGTTTTCACCCAATAAAACCGGGCACTTGCACGCAACAAGAGTCAGAATGACCAACAGCTGCTAGAGTCATAACGACCACAAGGAGTCAATATGACCTCAAAGCCCCTGCTCACCGCCCTGCTCCCCCTGGTCAGCGACCTGTCCCGCGACCTGCCCGAGCGCGAGCGCTATCGCCGCCTGCTGGAAGCCATGCGCGCCCTGCTGCCCTGCGACGCTGCCGCCCTGCTGCGCCTGGACGGCGAATGGCTGGTGCCGCTGGCGGTGGACGGGCTCAGCGTCGACACCCTGGGCCGGCGCTTCCGGGTCAGCGAACATCCGCGCTTCGCCGCCCTGCTCAGCCGCAGTGGCCCGACCCGCTTCGCCAGCGACAGCGAACTGCCCGACCCTTACGACGGCCTGGTCGAGGGCCTGCACCAGCAACTGGAAGTCCACGATTGCATGGGCTGCCCGCTGTTCGTCGACGAGCGCCCCTGGGGCCTGCTGACCCTCGATGCGCTGGCCCCGGACAGCTTCCGCCAGGCCGAACTGGACTCGCTGCAAGCCTTCGCCAGCCTCGCCGCCGCCACGGTCAACGTGGCCCAGCGCATCGAGGGCCTGGCCCTGCGCGCCGAGGTCTACCGCCAGGCCAGCGACCAGCAGGCCAAGGAACTGATCGGCCAGAGCAAGGCGCACAAGCGCCTGCTGGAGGAAATCAGCCTGGTCGGCAGCAGCGACCTGACCGTGCTGATCACCGGCGAGACCGGGGTCGGCAAGGAGCTGGTGGCCCAGGCCATCCATCAGGCCTCGCCGCGCGCCGACAAGCCGCTGATCAGCCTCAACTGCGCGGCCCTGCCCGACACCCTGGTGGAAAGCGAACTGTTCGGCCATGTCCGCGGCGCCTTTACCGGCGCGGTGGGCGAGCGCCGCGGCAAGTTCGAGCTGGCCAACGGCGGCACCCTGTTCCTCGATGAAGTGGGCGAGCTGTCGCTGGTGGTCCAGGCCAAGCTGTTGCGGGTCCTGCAAAGCGGCCAGTTGCAACGCCTGGGTTCGGACCAGGAACACCGCGTCGACGTGCGCCTGATCGCCGCCACCAACCGCGACCTGGCCGAGGAGGTCCGTGCCGGCCGTTACCGCGCCGACTTCTACCACCGCCTCAGCGTCTACCCGCTGCCGGTGCCGGCCCTGCGCGAGCGCGGTCGCGACGTGTTGCTGCTGGCCGGCTACTTCCTCGAACAGAACCGCTCGCGCATGGGCCTCAACAGCCTGCGCCTGAGCGCCGAAGCCCAGGCCGCGCTGCTGGCCTACGACTGGCCGGGGAACGTGCGCGAACTGGAACACCTGATCGGCCGCTCGGCGCTCAAGGCCCTCGGGCAGCACCGCGACCGGCCGCGGATCCTGACCCTCGACGGCGCCGACCTGGATTTGCCCGGCGTAGCCAGCACGACCGCCGCACAACCAGCTATCCTGCCCGGCAGCGAAAGCGCCGGCGACCTGCGCCAGGCACTCGACCACTACCAGCGCCAGCTCATCGGCCAATGCCTCGAACGCCACCAGCACAACTGGGCCAGCGCCGCTCGCGAACTGGGCCTGGATCGTGCCAACCTGGCGCGCCTGGCACGCCGGCTTGGACTGCGCTGATTTACGAATAAGCTAAAGCACGGCGTGCCGGGGTCGATAACCCTGGCACCAGCCTCCGATTCATCATTAATGCCACGAAGGTTTCTATGTTCTCGCAAAAAGCCCGCGCGGACTCGCTGTCGCTGCTGCTCTTCACCTTGCGCAGCGGCAAGCTGATGGCGATCAACCTGCTCAAGGTCAGCGAGATCATTCCCTGCCCGCCCTTGACCCGCCTGCCCGAGGCCCATCCCCACGTCAAAGGCGTGGCGACCCTGCGCGGCAACTCGCTGCCGGTGATCGACCTGTCCCGCGCCATCGGCGAACGGCCGCTGGCCGATCCCAATGGCGGCTGCCTGATCGTTACCGATATCAGCCGTTCCAAGCAGGGCCTGCATGTCCAGGCAGTGGCGCGCATCGTCCACTGCAAGAGCACCGATATCCGCCCGCCGCCCTTTGGCTCGGGGGACAAGTCGTTCATCACCGGCGTGACCCGCATCGACGACACCCTGGTGCAGGTGCTGGATATCGAAAAGGTCATCCACACCATCGCCCCGGTCCATCACGAGCATGCCCCGGCGCAGCTCAGCGACGAGGATGCGACCATCCTCAAGGCGACCAACATACTGGTGGTGGATGACAGCCAGGTTGCCTTGCAGCAATCGATCTACACCCTGCGCGGGCTCGGCCTGGAAGCCCATACCGCACGCAGCGCCAAGGACGCCATCGGCGTGCTCCTGGACCTGCAGGGCACCGACCAGGAAATCGACGTGGTGGTGTCGGATATCGAAATGTCGGAGATGGACGGCTACGCCTTCACCCGCACCCTGCGCGAAACCCCGGACTTCCAGCATCTCTATGTGCTGCTGCATACCTCGCTGGACAGTGCCATGAACAGCGAGAAGGCCAAGGCGGCAGGGGCCAATGCGGTGTTGACCAAGTTTTCTTCGCCTGAGCTGACCGACTGCCTGATCGTCGCGGCGCGGACGGTGGCCTTTACCGAGAGATAGTTGCTGCCAAGGGCCCCATCGCCGGCAATGCCGGCTCCCACAGGTTTCAGTGTCGCTACGGACATTGTGGGAGCCGGCGTTGCCGGCGATGGGGCCCGAATGAACACCACAAGGATCAGGCATACTCCGGCACTCAGCCCCAGAGGAACCACGTCCCCCATGAAAGCGCCCATCCTCGCCCTGCTTCTGCTCGCCCCCCTCGCCCACGCCTCCAGCGACCAGGCCTGGGCCGAGCACGACAAGCAATTGCTGCGCGCCTGCAGCGCCGCCAGCCAGCTCAAGGACGTCCGCGCCCTGGGCAAGAGCGCCGAGTTCGATGACCGCAGCGGCTACTCCGCCCTGCTCCTGCAAGGCCGCTACCCGCAAAAACACATGAACAACCGCAAGGGCACCGAGCTGTGCCTCTACGACCGGCGCCAGAAGACCGCCTACGTCACCGAATGGACACCGGGCAAACCGTGAACAGCGCCACCGATACGATCCATTTCAACTGCACCGGCTGCGGCCGCTGCTGCACCGGCCACCACGTCCCTCTGACCCTTGTCGAAGCCCGCCAGTGGGTGGATGACGGTGGCCAGGTGATCGTCCTGGTCGAGGCCTTTCTCGATAACGGCCTGGGCCTGCCCCTGGACCAGCAGGAGCACGCCCGCCGCCGCTCCTGCGCGGTGCCCTGCGGAGCCACCGAGGCCTACGTCGCCATCACCTTCGCGGCCTTCAACCCGGGCCCGTGTCGCAACCTCGACGCCGAGCTGCGCTGCATGATCTACGAGCGCCGCCCGCTGGTCTGTCGCATCTATCCGATGGAGATCAACCCGCATATCCCCCTGCGTCCGCAGGCCAAGGACTGCCCGCCGGAAGCCTGGGGCAGCGGCGAAGCATTGATCCATCGCGAACGCGTGGTCGACCCGAAGCTGATGGAGCTGATCGAGCAGTCACGCCAGGCCGATCGCGACGATATCCGCAACAAGGCGCTGATCTGCCAGCGCCTGGGCATCGACACCAGCGCCCTGAAAGGCAACGGCTTCACCGCCTATCTGCCGGACACGACGGCGCTGCGCCAGGCCATGATCGAAACGGCCAGCGATGCCGGAGCGACGTTGGCTCCGTGGATCCTGCATGTGGAGAATGGCGACCTTGCCGGAAAACTGGACTCGGCAGGGGCCAGGGTCACCGGCACGAGCGCCGGGCACTACAGCTTCATCGGTTTCTGATCCGGCGCGCTATTGGCGCCGGCACCAGAATTCTTCGGCCAGGCGCCGCAGGTCTTCGGCCAGGCCGGCCACATCGCTGGCAGTGGAATGACCGCGCTGACCCGCCGTGACGCTTTGCTCGCTGGCCTGGCGGATGCTGATGATGTTGCGGTTGATGTCTTCGCTGACCAGGCTTTGCTGCTCCACCGCCGAGGCGATCTGCATGCTCATCTCGCTGATCTGGTTGACCCGCTGGCTGATGCCGTGCAGCGCCTGGGTCGCATGCTGGGCCTGCTCGACACTGTGCCCGGCATGGTCGCTGCTCTGCTGCATCGCCAGCACCGCATCGCGGGCGCCGTTCTGCAACATGCTGATCATGCGCTGGATCTCCCCGGTGGACTGCGCGGTACGCTGGGCCAGGCCGCGCACCTCGTCGGCCACCACGGCAAAGCCGCGGCCATGATCCCCCGCCCGGGCCGCCTCGATCGCCGCATTCAGCGCCAGCAGGTTGGTCTGTTCGGCGATGCTGTGGATAACTTCCAGCACCCCGGAGATCTCCTCGCTGTGGTTCTCCAGGGTGTGCACCACCTCGGTGGCTTCGGCCAGGGCATTGGCCAGTTGCAGGATGGTGCTGCGGCTCTGGTCCACCAACTGGTGCCCGACCTGGGTCTCGCCTTCGGCCTGGTCCGCCGCCTTCGAAGCCTGCTGCGCGCTGTCGGCGACCTCGGCAACCCGCGCCGCCATGCGGTTGATGGCTTCGGCCACCTGGTCGGCGTCGCCCTGCTGGCCAACGGTGGTGGTATGGCTGTGCTGCAGGTGGCTGGCCAGGTCGGCGGTGTGCCCGGCCAGGCGCTTGGAGGTGTCACCGATACGCCCGACCACCGCGCCGATCTGCGCTTCGAGCATCTGCAAGGCGAATTCGATCTGGCCCACGGTATCGCGGCGCCCGGTGTACAGGCGCTGGCTCAGCGGGTTGTCGGCGATATCGCGCACGCGCCGGCCAAGGCGCTCCAACGGGCTCAGGGTGCGGCTGATCAGCAAGCCGCCGAGGCCGACGAAGGCCGCCCATTCCAGCACGCCCTGATAGGGGATTTCCGGTAACAGCAGGCGACTGCCCAGCACCACCGCCAGCAAGCCAGCGAGGCCCAGGCCCAGGCGCGCGCCCATGCTCGGCACGGGCAAACGATCCAGCAGCTTGCGTTCACCACTGCGCAGTTCGGCATAGTGCCGCTCGGCCGCCTCGACCTGGGCGCGACTCGGCTTGGTCCGCACCGACTGGTATTCCACGGTCTGGCCATGGCTGGTGATCGGCGAGACAAAGGCGCTGACCCAATAGTGATCACCGTTCTTGCAACGGTTCTTCACCAGGCCCATCCACGAACGGCCCTTCTTCAAGGTTTGCCACATATGCTCGAAAGCCGCCGGTGGCATGTCCGGGTGGCGCACGATATGGTGCGCGCTGCCGATCAGCTCCTCCCGGGAGAACCCGCTGATGCGGATGAACTCGTCGTTGGCGTAGGTGATTGCACTCGTCAGATCCGTGGTGGACAGAATGTTCGCATCCACGGGGTAATCCACGTTTCGACCGGTCACAGGCAGATTGCTCTTCATCGAGAGGCGCTCGTCGTTCGGGTGGGGGGTATAAAGCAGGGCGGAAATACTACGTTTGACCCCCTCCCGGAACCTTGACCCAGAGCAGCATTAAGGCCAGTTGCCATCACCGCTCATCGACAATCATTCTCACCTGACAGCGCTGACAGCTACGCGTCACCCAACTGACCCGGTCTGTCCTATATAAGGGTATGAAGCCCTTCCTCCCCAACTTCTGCCGGCCCTTCTGACGCATGCGAATTTCCAGTCCCCGAACGCTGCTTGTCCTGCTCGCCATCGTCCTTCTCGCCGTGGCCGCCTGGTTCATCAGCCGCCCACCGCAAGCCGCGCGCCCGGCCGCGGCGAATGCCGTACCGGTCAGCGTGATCGCGGTGCAGCGCGAGGATGTGCCGCGCTTTCTCAGCGCCATCGGCACCGTGCAATCGCTGCATAGCGTGGTGATCCGCCCGCAGGTGGAAGGCGTGCTGACGAAAATCGCCGTGCAGGAAGGCCAGACCGTACAGAAGGGCGACCTGCTGGCCACCCTCGACGACCGCGCCATCCGCGCCAGCCTCGACCAGGCCAAGGCCCAGCTCGGCCAGAGCCAGGCGCAGTTGCAGGTGGCGGAAACCGACCTCAAGCGCTATCGCCTGCTCAGCGAAGACAACGGCATCTCGCGCCAGACCCTCGACCAGCAGCAGGCGCTGGTCAACCAGCTGAAAGCCACCCTGCTCGGCAACCAGGCCAATATCGCCGCCGCCGAGGTGCAACTGTCCTATACCCGGATCCTCTCGCCGGTCAGCGGCCGGGTCGGCATCCGCAATGTCGACGAAGGCAACCTGGTGCGCACCACCGACACCCAGGGCCTGTTCAGCGTTACCCGCCTCGATCCGATCAACGTGGAATTCTCGGTGCCGCAGAACTGGCTGCCGACCCTGCAACAGCTCACCGCCAGCAGCGAGCCCTCGCCGATCCAGGCCTACCTGGAAGGCGATGGCGACACCGGCGGCAAGCTGCTCGGCGAAGGCCGCCTGAGCCTGATCGACAACCAGATCGCCGCCGGCACCGGCACCCTGCGCGCCAAGGCCACCTTCAACAACCCCGACGCCCGCCTGTGGCCCGGCCAACTGGTCACCCTGCGGGTGCAGACCGGCATCGAGCGCAACGCCCTGGTGGTGCCGCCGGGGGTGGTGCGCCAGGGCGTCGACCAGCATTTCGTCTACCGCATCAATGGCGACAAAGCCGAGGCCGTGCAGGTCAAGGTCATCTACCAGGACAGCAAGCTCAACGTGATCACCGGCGTCGAAGCCAACGACCGCCTGGTGGCCGATGGTCAATCGCGGCTCAAGCCCGGTGCCAAGGTTGAAATCCTTACGGCCAAGCCGGCCACCGAGGACGTGGCCCGCAGCGACGCGAGCGTGCAGCCATGAACGCCGCCCTGCCCAATGGTCGCAGCGGTCTGTTCGGCTGGTGCATCGAGCGCCCCGTCGCCACCCTGCTGCTGACCTTCGCCCTGGTCCTGCTCGGCGTGGTCGCCTTTCCCCGCCTGCCGGTGGCGCCGCTGCCGGAAGCGGACTTCCCGACCATCCAGGTCACCGCCAACCTGCCCGGGGCCAGCCCGGAAACCATGGCCTCGTCCGTGGCCACGCCGCTGGAGGTGCAGTTCAGTGCCATCCCCGGCATGACCCAGATGACCTCCAGCAGCGCCCTCGGCTCCACCAGCCTGATCCTGCAGTTCACCCTCGACAAGAACATCGACACCGCCGCCCAGGAGGTCCAGGCGGCGATCAACACCGCTACCGCGCGCCTGCCTCAGGACATGCCCAGCCCGCCGACCTGGCGCAAGGTCAACCCGGCCGACAGCCCGGTGCTGATCCTCACCGTCAGTTCCGAGCACATGCCGGCCAACGAGCTCAGCGACTACGCCGAAACCCTGCTGGCCCGGCAATTGAGCCAGATCGACGGGGTCGGCCTGGTCAACATCACCGGCCAGCAGCGCCCGGCGATCCGCGTCCAGGCCCAGCCCGACAAACTCGCCGCCCTCGGCCTGACCCTCGCCGACCTGCGCCTGGCGATCCAGCAGACCAGCCTCAACCTGGCCAAGGGCGCGCTATACGGCGAGAGCAGCGTGTCGACCCTGGCGACCAACGACCAGTTGTTCCATCCCGAGCAGTACGCGCAACTGATCGTCTCCTACCGCGACGGCGCGCCGGTGCAGCTCAAGGACGTGGCCAGGGTCATCAGCGGCTCGGAGAACGCCTACGTCAAGGCCTGGTCCGGTGACCAGCAAGGCCTCAACCTGGTGATCTTCCGCCAGCCCGGAGCGAACATCGTCGACACCGTCGACCGGGTCAACGTCGAGCTGCCGCGCCTTGAAGAAATGCTCCCGGCAACGGTCAACGTCTCGGTGCTGCAGGACCGCACCCAGACCATCCGCGCCTCGCTGCACGAAGTGGAACTGACCCTGGCCATCGCCGTGCTGCTGGTGATCGCGGTCATGGCCCTGTTCCTGCGCCAGTGGTCGGCGACCCTGATCGTCTCGGCGGTGCTCGGCGTGTCGCTGGTGGCCAGCTTCGCCTTCATGTACGTGATGGGCTTCAGCCTGAACAACCTGACCCTGGTGGCGATCGTCATCGCCGTGGGCTTCGTGGTGGACGACGCCATCGTCGTGGTGGAGAACATCCACCGCCACCTGGAAGCCGGCGACAGCCGCCGCGAAGCCGCGATGAAGGGCGCCCGGGAGATCGGCTTTACCGTGGTCTCGATCAGCTTCTCCCTGGTCGCAGCCTTTATCCCGCTGCTGTTCATGGGTGGCGTGGTCGGCCGGCTGTTCAAGGAATTCGCCCTGACCGCCACCTCGACCATCCTGATTTCGGTGCTGGTGTCGCTGACCCTGGCGCCGACCCTGTGCGCCCTGTTCATGAATGCCCCGGCCCACGATAAAGAGAAGAAGCCAGGCTTCGGCGAACGCCTGCTCGGCTGGTACGAGCGCCTGCTGGACAAGGCCCTGGCCCACCAGCGCCTGATGCTCGGGGTGTTCTTCCTCAGCACCACCCTGGCGGTGGTCGGCTATGTGCTGATTCCCAAGGGCTTCTTCCCGGTGCAGGACACCGGTTTCGTCCTCGGCACCACGGAAGCGGCGGCTGATATCTCCTACCCGGACATGGTCGCCAAGCACCAGGCCCTGGCCGAGATCATCGGCGCCGACCCGGCGGTACGCGCCTTCTCCCATGCAGTGGGGGTCACCGGCAGCAACCAGACCATCGCCAACGGTCGCTTCTGGATCTCGCTGAAGGACCGCGGCGACCGCGACGTGTCCGCCAGCGAGTTCATCGACCGCCTGCGGCCCAAGCTGGCCAAGGTGCCCGGCGTGGTCCTGTACCTGCGCGCCGGCCAGGACATCAACCTCAGTTCCGGGCCGAGCCGCAGCCAGTATCAATATGTGCTCAAGAGCAACGACGGCCCGGCGCTGAACCTGTGGACCGAGCGCCTGACCGAACGGCTCAAGGCCAACCCGGCGTTCCGCGACCTGTCCAACGACCTGCAACTGGGCGCCAGCGTCACCCGCATCGAGATCGACCGACAGGCCGCCGCACGCTTCGGCCTGACCACCACCGATGTCGACCAGGCCCTGTACGACGCCTTCGGCCAGCGCCAGATCAGCGAATTCCAGACCGAGACCAACCAGTACAAGGTGATTCTCGAGCTGGACGCCCGCCAGCGTGGCCGCGCAGAAAGCCTCAACTACTTCTACCTGCGCTCGCCGCTGACCGGCGAGATGGTGCCGCTGGCTGCCGTGGCCAGGGTCGAGGCACCGAGCACCGGCCCGCTGTCCATCGCCCACGACGGCCTGTTCCCGGCGGCCAACCTGTCGTTCAACCTGGCGCCGGGCGTGGCCCTCGGCGATGCGGTGAGCATCCTTGAACGGACCCAGCGCGAACTGGGCATGCCGGCCTCCATCAGCGGTACCTTCCAGGGCGCGGCGCAAGCCTTCCAGAGTTCGCTGTCGAGCCAGCCCTGGCTGATCCTCGCCGCGCTGGTGGCGGTGTACATCATCCTTGGCGTGCTCTACGAGAGCTTCGTCCACCCGCTGACCATCATCTCCACCCTGCCCCCGGCCGGCCTCGGCGCCCTGGCCCTGCTCTGGCTGTGGGGCCAGGACTTCACCATCATGGGCCTGATCGGCGTGGTGCTGCTGATCGGTATCGTCAAGAAGAACGGCATCCTGCTCATCGACTTCGCCCTGGATGCCCAGCGCAACCACGGCATGACGCCCGAGCAGGCGATCCATCAGGCCTGCCTGACCCGTTTCCGACCGATCATCATGACCACCCTGGCCGCCCTGCTCGGCGCCGTACCGCTGATGCTCGGCGCCGGTGCCGGCGCCGAACTGCGCCAGCCGCTGGGCATTGCCGTGGTTGGCGGGCTGCTGGTCAGCCAGGCCCTGACGCTGTTCACCACCCCGGTCATATACTTGGCCCTGGAGCGCCTGTTCCACCGGCGCCAGAGCGCTGCCCCGGCGCACCGGCCTGTGGCCGATTGAGCAACGCGGCCCCTGTGGGAGCGGGTTCACCGGAACGCCGGACCGCCGCGATGACGTCGGTGGCTTCGCCAACGTAATCGCGGCGGTCCGGCGCTCCGGTGAACCCGCTCCCACAGGTCTAGCCAAAAGAGTGAGCTTTACAGGTACCGACCATGCGCGTGCTGATTATCGAAGACGAAGAAAAAACCGCCGACTACCTGCACCGCGGCCTGACCGAGCAGGGCTTCACCGTGGACCTGGCGCGGGACGGCATCGAGGGCCTGCACCTGGCCCTGGAAGGCGATTACTCGGTGATCGTCCTCGACGTCATGCTCCCGGGCCTGGACGGCTACGGCGTACTCCGCGCCCTGCGCGCGCGCAAGCAGACGCCGGTAATCATGCTCACCGCCCGCGAGCGGGTCGAGGACCGCATCCACGGCCTGCGCGAAGGCGCCGACGATTACCTGGGCAAGCCGTTTTCCTTCCTTGAACTGGTCGCCCGCCTGCAAGCCCTGACCCGCCGCAGCGGCGGCCACGAGCCGGTGCAGATCCAGGTCGCCGACCTGTGGGTCGACCTGATCAGCCGCAAGGCCAGCCGCGCCGGCCAGCGCCTGGACCTGACCGCCAAGGAGTTCTCCCTGCTCAGCGTTCTTGCCCGGCGCCAGGGCGAGATCCTGTCGAAGACGGCGATTGCCGAGCTGGTCTGGGATATCAATTTCGACAGCGACGCGAATGTCGTCGAAGTGGCGATCAAGCGCCTGCGCGCCAAGCTCGACGGGCCGTTCGAAAGCAAGCTGCTGCACACCATCCGGGGGATGGGCTATGTCCTGGAAAACCGTGCGCAGTAACTCCCTGGCCCTGCGCCTGAGCGCGCTGTTCACCGGCGTCGCCCTGCTGGTGTTCCTGTTGATCGGCTGGGCGCTGTACAAGCAGGTCGACCGCAGCCTCGACCTGTTGCCCTCGGCCGAACTGGAGGCGCGCTACAGCGTGTTGGAGTCGAGCCTGATGCGCTTCGGCAACGAAGAACACTGGGGCAAGATGATCCGCAAGCTCGACCAGCTCAGCGAGGAAGACCGGCGCATCCGCTTCTGGGCAGTGAGCAGCGACAGCCGCTACGAATACGGCCACCCCGATGCGGTGATCCGCCGCCTCGCCGAAGGCAAGCCGGGCATGCGCGACGTGCGCCTGGCCGACAGTCCCTACCCGTTCAAGATCATGCTCAGCGAACTGCCGGCGGTGGAACAGCGTCCACCGCTGCGCTTCCTGATCGGCATCGATACCGACACCTTCTGGAACACCCAGCGCACCTTGCTGATCGCTCTGGTCAGCCTGGCGGTGGTCGGCGTGCTGCTGGCCTCGGCGCTGGGCTACTGGGTGGCGCGCATCGGTCTGCGTCCGCTGCGCCAGCTCTCCGATGAGGCCCAGCAACTGGCGCCGCCACGGCTCAGCGGGCGCCTGCGGGTATCGGCGTTGCCGCCGGAGCTGGAGCAGTTCGCCCAGGCCTTCAATGCCACGCTGGAGCGGGTCGACCAGGCCTATTCGCGGCTGGAGGCTTTCAATGCCGACGTCGCCCACGAGCTACGCTCGCCGCTGACCAACCTGATCGGCCAGACCCAGGTCGCCCTGACCCGCGGGCGCAGCGCCGAGCATTACTTCGAAGTGCTGCAATCCAACCTTGAGGAACTGGAACGGCTGCGCAGCATCATCAACGACATGCTGTTCCTCGCCAGCGCCGACCAGGGCAGCAAGGCCACGCGCCTGACTACGGCGTCGCTGGCCGAGGAAGTGGCGACCACCCTCGACTACCTCGACTACATCCTCGAAGACGCCCAGGTACGGGTCGAGGTCAGTGGCGATGCCCAGGCACGGATCGAGAAGGCCCACCTGCGCCGGGCGCTGATCAACCTGCTGAACAACGCGGTGCAGCACACCGGGCCGGGCCAGGTGATCAGGGTGGCGATCCACAGCGACAACGGCCAGGTCGGCATCGACGTCAGCAACCCCGGCCCGGCCATCGCCGACGAGCACCTGGCGCGGCTGTTCGAGCGCTTCTACCGGGTCGATGCCGCGCGCAGCAACGTCGGCGGCGGCAACCATGGCCTGGGGCTGGCGATCGTCAAGGCCATCGCGGTGATGCATGGCGGCAGCGTGTTCGTGCGTAGCCAGGGTGGGGCCAATACCTTCGGCATCCTGCTACCCGCCTGAACACTGCAACCCCCTGTGGGAGCTGGCTTGCCAGCGATTGCGGTATCGAATTCACCGACGCAATCGCTGGCAAGCCAGCTCCCACAGGTACAGCGTCCGCTCTAGCCAGCGGCCTCCCCGAACTATTACCTTTTCTGCAACAGTCAATCTCGAAAACCCGGCTTTTTCGTTCGTTTGCTAACGATTAATTTGGACACACCAAACAGATACTTGCTCTGCAAGAAGGTTATTCCAAATGTCCAACAGCATGGGTATTGCCAGCGTTTTCGTCCTGTCCTCCGTCCTGCTTTCGCCCCTGGCGATGGCTGAAGAATCCCAGGCCTTCATGGCCCAGACCGCCCGCCATCAGGCTGCCATGGAGCAGTCCCGCGAGGCCTTCGCCAAGCAACAGCAGGACGCCGCCAAAGGCTCTGAACAGACAGCATCGAAGGCTGGCATCAGTGACAGCAAAGACAGCTGATACACAGCACCCCGCTCCCGTTTTTCCCTCGACTTTCGTTCTGGTGACTTTTTCATCGGTGCGACTGTCTTTGAAAGCCGCTGCCTGTCAGCGGCTTTTTTTCGCCTGGTGAAAAGTACCGGAACACGGCTGATTTCCTACAACAACAACGCGTCGCACAGAGAATAAAAACTGCCGTCAACAGCACCTCAAGGAGTTCACAAGGTGAGTAAAACCCCACGTTTCACCCCGCTATTCATTGCACTGGCTGCAACGATGCCCTTCCATGCCCAGGCCGACGACGAGCAGGCCGAAGGTTTTGTCGAAGGCTCCAGCCTCAATGTCCTGGCCCGCAACTACTACTTCAACCGCAACCAGCTGCTGCCCGGCGTGCGTGACATGCGCGAATGGGGCCAGGGTTTCGTCGGCAAGTTCGAGTCGGGCTTCACCCAGGGCACGGTCGGCTTCGGCCTGGATGCCTACGCCATGCTCGGCCTCAAACTGGATGGCGGTGGCGGCACCGCCGGTACCTCGATCCTGCCGATCAACAGCCCGAGCAAGGACGGCTACGACTACGGCAAGGCGCCGGACAGCTTCTCCAGCGCCGGTGCTTCGGTGAAGGTCCGCGCCTTCGACACCGTGCTGCGCGCCGGTGACCTGTTCCTGACCAACCCGGTGATCGCCGGCGGCGAAACCCGCATGCTGCCGCAGACCTTCCGCGGCGTCAGCCTGACCAACAACAGCATCGACAACCTGATGCTCGAAGGCGGCCAGGCCAGCTTCACCAAGCCGTACAACCAGAGCGGCCACCGCCGCATCGACACCTTCTACGGCACCCTGCCGGACGGTCGCGACAGCCGCCACCTGAACTGGGCCGGCGCCGTGTGGACCCCGGTCGAAGGCCTGAGCACCAGCCTGTATGGCGCGGAACTCAAGGACATCTGGAACCAGTACTACTTCAACCTCGACTACACCTGGCAGCTCAACGACCTGGTCAGCCTCAACCCGGGCCTGAACTACTACCACACCCAGGACACCGGCGACGCGCTGCTCGGCAACATCGACAACAACACCTACAGCCTGCACTTCGCGGTAAACGTCGGTTACCACGCGATCACCGCGGTGTACCAGCGGGTCAACGGCAACACGCCGTTCGACTACATCAACCAGGGCGACAGCGTGTACCTGGACAACTCGCAGATCTACTCGGACTTCAACGGCCCCAACGAACGCTCGTGGAAGCTCAAGTACGCCTACGACTTCGCCGGCCTCGGCGTGCCCGGGCTGACCACCAGCGTACAGTACTCCAAGGGCGAGCTCGACCTGACCAAGGCCGATGCCGACAGTCCCGGCTACGGCAGCTGGTACAGCGCCGAGGGCAAGAACGCCCAGCACTGGGAACGTGACGTGGATGTCGCCTACGTGTTCCAGGAAGGCCAGTTCAAGGACCTCAGCCTGCGCCTGCGCTGGGCCGCGCACCGTGGCAGCCAGGGGTATTCGGCGGTGGATAACGACATCGACGAGTACCGGGTGATCGTCGACTATCCGGTAAACATCTTCTGATCCTGCACTGCTGCTGATGGCCCCATCGCCGGCAAGCCGGCTCCCACAAGTGCCACGGTGCACACGATCCCTGTGGGAGCTGGCTTGCCAGCGATGAGGCCCTCGTCTCACTGCATGACCAGCAGCCATACATCAGCCGCCCCCACTAACTTCTTGTCCTACAATCCCCCTCGCCCCTAGAATACGGGCCGCCGCACGGGCCCTTCGCGCGTGGCGAGCTATGGAATTCCTTTACCAGAACCGTCCCCGGAACAGCTCCCAGCTGTCTCCGGCGCACGGTTTTATTCGTTTTCCGGCCCAACCGACGCCCAGGCAACCTCGCCACCATGAACGCGCACACCCCGCCACCGCGCCCCGGCCTTTACCGCCGGCATCCGGAGCTGATCCTCAATCTGGGCAGTTGCCTGGCCGTGGGCGCGATCATTGCCATCGTCACCTTCCTGCTGATGCGCGAGCGGATGAACGTGGAACAGACGGCGGTGCGTTCGGCGGGCAACATCGTCAAGCTGATCGAGACCGACATCATTCGTAATGTCGAGCTCTACGATCTGTCCCTGCAAAGCCTGATCTGGGCGGTGCAGCATCCGGAATTGCTGGGCATCCCGGCGCACATGCGCCAGCAGGTGCTGTTCAACCAGGCCTTCAGCAGCCCGGTGCGCGGCGACATCCTCTGGCTCGACCGCAATGGCAACGTGGTCGCCGACTCCGCCAGCACCACCCCGCGCACGGCCAACTTCGCCGATACCGCGATCTTCCAGGAACATCGACGCAATCCCGACCTGGGCCTGGTCATCAGCCCGCCCTTCAAGGCGCGCCTGGGCGACCTGGACTGGTGCATCAGTTTCAGCCGACGCATCGACGACGCCGATGGCAGCTTTGCCGGGGTGGCCGGCGGCGCCCTGCGCCTGTCGCACTTCAGCGACATGTTCAAGCGCCTCGACGTCGGCCACGACAGCAGCATCAACCTGATGAACACCGACGGCCAGTTGCTGGCCCGGCATGCCACCGGCGCCAGCGGGGAGCGCCACGAGCAGATCGGTGCCAGCTTCGCTTCCCGGCCGAACTTCCAGCGCCTGCTGGCCGAGGGCAAGGGCAGCTTTACCAGCCAGTCCGGGGATGACAACGAGCTGCGCCTGTACACCTTCGCCCGGGTGGAAAACCTGCCGCTGGTGCTGGTGGTGACCCAGTCGGTGGACGAGGTCTACCGCGCCTGGAAGCGCACGGCGATGCTGGTCAGCGCCGCGACCGCCGTGCTGTGCATCGGCATTCTCTGGTTGAGCCTGATGCTCGGCCGCGAGCTCAAGCGTCGCCATAGCGCCGAGCGCAGCCTGGCCGAGCTGGCCGCCACCGACAGCCTCACAGGCCTGGCCAACCGTCGCCAGCTCGACCAGGTGCTGCGCCGCGAATGGGCACGGTCGCAACGTACCCAGCGACCGATCACGGTACTGATGATCGATGTCGATCACTTCCGCAATTTCAACGAACGCCATGGCCATCATGGCGGCGACGAAGCGCTGCGCCAGGTCGCCGGGGCCATCGAGCAGAGTCTGTTGCGCCCGACCGACCTGGCGGCGCGTTATGGTGGTGAGGAATTTGTCGCGGTGCTGCCGGACACCGACCTGGCGGGCGCCCTGATTCTCGCCGAGCGCATCCGCCACGGTGTGCAGGCCCTGCCGCCGTATGGCGAGGACACGCAAGCGGTGAGCGTCAGTATCGGCGTCGGGGTATACGAGCCGGGTAGCTCGATGGGGCTTGGCGAGTTGATGGCCAAGGCTGATGAGGCGCTGTATCGGGCCAAGGCGAATGGCCGTAATCGGGTAGAGGCGTGATGGTCTGACCCGGCCTCATCGCTGGCAACGCCAGCTCCCACAGGTATTGCGTACACCGCTGAACTTGTGGGAGCTGGCGTTGCCAGCGATGAGGCCAGCCGATTCAGGACTGGGCGCGAGCGCTGTTGCGCAGCACTTTCACCTGGTCATGGTTGCGCTGCACACCGTGGTACTGGCGCTCGACCAAGGTGTAGGACTGCGAGGCCGGAGCGACCTTGGCCAGTTTCTCCAGGGCTTCCTTGTAGGCTTTCAGCGCATGGTCTTCACCACGCTCGGCTTCATTGAGCACCGCCTCGTCATCCTTGCCGGTGACCATCGCCTTCAGATTGACCCAGCCGCGATGCATGTCGCCGGCAATGCTGGTGGAAGTTTCCGGATCGCCACCCAGGCTGCGCACATGCTGCTGCAGTTCTGCCGCCGCGCTGGCGCAGTCGCCGGAGCGTTGCAGGAAGTAGCTTTTCAGATCGGCACGCTTGACGTCGTCGGCACAGGTCTTGAAGCCCTTCTCGCCATCCTTGCTGAATTCGATCAGGTCGTTGAGGACGGAAATCACTTCTTTGTTGGTGTCGGTCATGGCACAGCTCCTTTTGCATGATTGAAGATGCAAGGGATATCGCAGGCTTCGTGCCAGCTCGGCCATTCACTAAAAACTGATATTTATCAACAAGTTATAAAAAATCGATCAATCTGTATGCTCGCTTTCTGCATGAACTGTCCTTTGGCCTTCATGCAGATTGCCTGTATCGTCCTGCCACTCGTCAGCCTTTTTCCTGCAAGCCCATCCGATGAAACCCGAAGCCCTCGAACTGCTGGTCACCCATGAAATGCCCTACGGCAAATACAAGGGTCGACTGATCGCCGACCTGCCCGGCCCCTACCTCAACTGGTTCGCCCGCCAGGGCTTTCCCAAAGGTGAACTGGGCGGCCTGCTGGCGCTGATGCACGAGGTCGACCACAACGGTCTGTCGGACCTGCTCGAACCGCTGCGCAAAAAACATCCCCGCCCCCGTCCCTGAACAAGCGAGCATGCCCATGACCCAGTTGCCTTCATCCGAGTCCTCCCTTCTGGCCCGCGATGAGGGCTACTGGCAGCGCATCGCCGCCAGGTACGACGTGGAGCCCGGGCCGATCAATCTCGAGTACGGCTACTTCGGGCGCATGACCCGCAGCGTCAGCCAGGCCTATCAAGGCCACATCGAGGCGATCAACCGCTGCAACTCGCTGCCGGTGCGCCAGCACTTCGAACAGATCGGCAGTGTGCAGATCCGCGATGCCGTGGCCGGACTGCTGCGGGTGCCGCCGCGCAGCGTGGCCATCACCCAGAGCGCCTCCGCCTCGTTGCAGGCGATCATCCGCAACTACAACCGCCTGCAACCCGGCGACGAATTGCTGATCAGCGACCTGGAATACGACAGCGTGCAGAACGCCATGGGCTGGCTGGCCCGCCAGCGCGGCCTGGAACTGATCAAGCTGGCGCTGCCGCACCCGGCCAGCTTCGACAACATCGTCGAAAGCTATCGCCAGGCCTTCGTGCGCAATCCACGCATTCGCCTGATGGCCCTGACCTATGTGAATCACCGCACGGGCCTGGTACTGCCGGTCGAGGCCATCGCCCGGGTGGCCCGCGAGCATGGCGTGGAAGTGATCCTCGACGGCGCCCACGCCCTCGGCCAGATCGACTTCGACCTGGAACAACTGGGCATCGAACTGGCCGGCTTCAACCTGCAGAAATGGATCGGCGCACCGCTGAGCCTCGGCGTGCTCTACATCGCCCCAGGCAAGATCGACGCGGTGGACGCGGACATGGGCGAGTTGCGTTATCCACAGGACGACATCCGCTCCCGCGCCCCTTACGGCACGCCGAACGTGCCGGCGTGGCTGACCCTGCCGACGGTGATCGACGAGCACCAGGCCATGGGCGGATCGGCGGTGAAGGGCGCGCGGTTGAACTACCTGCGTGATCTGTGGGCGAGGCCGGCGCGGGAGATCGACGGGATCGAGGTGCTGACCCCGGATGACCCACGGCTGTATTGCGGGATCACCTCGTTCCGCTTTACCCGGCATGCCGACCAGGTGGCGATGGCGCGGCGTCTGCTGGAGGAGTTCAACCTGTTCACCGTGGCCCGGGATGGCTCGGCGTGCGGGCCGTGCATCCGGGTGACGCCGGGGTTCGTGACTACGCCAGAAGAGGTCGGGTTGTTAGTCAAGGCTTTGGAGCAACTCGCCTGATTGTTTTGCCCTTCAGGGCCTCATCGCTGGCAAGCCAGCTCCCACAGTGATCGCGTGCGCCGCTAAACCTGTGGGAGCTGGCTTGCCAGCGATGAGGTCCTCAAATACAGCACAGCCCTCACCCCTTGACCGGCTGCACCGCCAACTCCACCACCTCGCTCTTCTTGATAAACGCATACACCACCCCGGTCAGCAGGCTGCCCGCGACGATCGCCAGCAGATACAGCAAGGCGTGGTTGATGGCATTGGGAATCAGCATGACGAACAGCCCGCCATGGGGCGCCATCAGCTTGCAGCCGAAGTACATCGACAGCGCCCCGGTCAGCGCGCCGCCGGCGATGCTGGCCGGGATCACCCGCAGCGGGTCCTTGGCGGCGAAGGGAATCGCGCCTTCGGAAATGAAGCACAAGCCCAGCACCAGTGCGGCCTTGCCCGCCTCGCGCTCGCTCTGGGCGAACTTGCGTCGGGCAAGGAAGCTGGCGATGCCCAAGCCGATCGGCGGCACCATACCGGCGGCCATGGTCGCCGCCATCGGCGCGTAGCTCTGCGACGCCAGCAAACCCACGGAAAACGCATAGGCCGCCTTGTTCACCGGCCCGCCGAGGTCGACGCACATCATCGTGCCGAGGACGATGCCGAGCAGGACAGCGTTGGTGGTACCCATGCTGTCGAGGAACTGGGTCAGCCCGGCGAGCAACCCGGCCACCGGCGTGCCCACCACGTAGATCATCACCAGGCCGGTGAACAGGCTGGCGAACAGCGGAATCAGCAGGATCGGCTTCAGCGCTTCCAGGCTGCTCGGCAGTTTCAGCCAGCGACTGATGGCCCGGGCACTGTAGCCGGCGAGAAAGCCGGCGATGATGCCGCCGATGAAACCGGCATTGAGGGAGCTGGCCAGCAGCCCGCCGATCATCCCCGGCGCCAGCCCCGGCCGGTCGGCGATGGACCAGGCGATGTAGCCCGCAAGCAGCGGCACCATCAGCTTGAAGGCCGCCTCGCCGCCGATCTGCATCAGCGCGGCGGGCAAGGTGCCCGGCTCCTTGAACGCCTCGATGCCGAAGACGAAGGACAAGGCGATCAGCAGACCACCCGCCACCACCATCGGCAGCATGAACGAGACACCGGTCAGCAGATGCTTGTAGACCCCGGTCTTCTCGCTGCGCGCCTCGCTCGGCTGGCTCGCCGCCGCGCTTTCCTCCCGTGCTTCGGCCAGTGCCTTGGTCAGGGTGGCCTTGGCCTGCTTAAGTGCCACACCGGTACCGCAGCGGTAGATGCGCTTGCCGGCGAAACGCTCGGTGGGCACCTCGATATCCGCAGCCAGCAGCACCACGTCGGCCTCGGCGATGGCCGCTGCGCTCAACGGATTGCGCGCGCCCACCGAACCCTGGGTTTCCACACTGAGTTGCAGGCCCATCTGCTGCGCCGCCTGTTGCAGCGCCTCGGCGGCCATGAAGGTGTGGGCAACGCCGGTCGGGCAGGCGGTGACGGCCACGATCCGGCTGCCCGACGCCGCGGCGACGGACGCAGCGGGGCGATGCTCGCTCGCCTGCTCCCGGGCCTGGCGCAGAAAGTTATCCACATCCCCCAGTGCCTCGGCGGGCGTGGCCTGGAACAGCTGCTTGCCGGCGAAACGCTGCAAGTCCAGCGCGGTACTGCTGACCACCAGCACCCAGTCGGCATCGGCGATGGCCGCAGGTGACAGTTGGCGCTCGGGGCGCGCCGGGTCGTGGATCTCCACGCAGGTGCTCCAGCCCAGGCGCTGCGCGGCGGCATCCAGCAGCCGCGCGCTGACCACGCTGGACACCTGGCCGTTGGGGCAGGCGGTGATGATCGCGAGTTTCATTGCTCACCCTCTTGTTCTGTGGCGGGGTTGCGGATGCGGACTTGTGTTTCGAAGCGCGCCAGTTGCGCGCGGTCGTTGATACCGAAGCCGATCTGGCTGACCGCCTGGGCGGCAATGGCGGTGGCACGGCGCAGGGTCTGCTCGGCAGCTTCATTGACCAGCAGGCCGTGGAGCATGCCGGCCAGCAGCGAATCGCCGGCACCGACGGTACTGGCCACCGTCACCTGGGGCGGCACGCCTTGCAGCACGCCGTCGGCACTGAACCAGTTGACGCCCTGCTCGCCCTGGGACACCACCACATGGGTGATGCCCTGGTCGAGCAGGCGTTGCGCGGCCTGGCGTTGCTGGGCGAAATCCGCCAGCGGCTGGCCGACGGCCTCGCCCAGTTCCTCGGTGTTCGGCTTGATCAGCCAGGGCGTGGCCCGCAAGCCGGCATCCAGGGCCGCACCGCTGCTGTCAAAGGCGACCTTCAGGCCCATGGCCTTGAGCCGCTCCAGCAACGCCTGCAACCACTCGGGGCTGACCCCGCGCGGCAGGCTGCCGGCCACCACCACCGCGTCATGCCCCGGTGCCAGTTGATCGAGGCGGCGCAGCAGCGCGTCGCGCGCGGCTTCGTCGACCTGCGGCCCCGGGCCGTTGATATCGGTGACCTGGCCACCGGCTTCGACCAGCTTGATATTGCTGCGGGTCTCGCCGGGCACGCGGATAAAGCCATCGACAAAACCGCGCTGCTGGATCAATGCCTCGAACGGGCCCAGGTTATCCATACCGAGGAAGCCGCTGACGCTCAGTTGATGCCCGAGGTCGGCGAGGACCTGGGCCACGTTCAGGCCCTTGCCGGCCGCGTGGCTGTGCTGCGCCGAAGCGCGGTTGACCGCGCCGGTGCGCAGGGCATCGAGGCTGACGGTGACGTCCAGCGCCGGGTTGAGGGTCAGGGTCAGAATCTTGGCCATCGTTACATCTCCACCAGTGCCCGCACCTCGGCGGCACTGCCCAGGGCCAGCGCCTGTCGCGCCAGGCCACGGGCCTGTTCAATACTCAGCGCGCGCACCTGTGCCTTGACTTCGGCAATGCTGCGCGCGGCCACGCTCAATTCATCCACTTCCAGCCCGAGCAGCACGGGCACCGCCTGGGGATCGGCGGCCAGTTCGCCGCACACGCCGACCCACTTGCCATGGGCATGGGCCGCGCGCACGGTCATGTCGATCAGGTTCAGCACCGCCGGGTGCAGGCCGTCGGCCTGGGCCGAGAGGCTCGGGTGGCCGCGGTCGATGGCCAGGGTGTACTGGGTCAGGTCGTTGGTGCCGACGCTGAAGAAGTCCACTTCCGCCGCCAAAACCGGGGCCAGCAGGGCCGCCGACGGCACCTCGATCATGATGCCGACCTGCAGGTCGCTGACCGGGATCTCCAGCAGCAGCCGGGCGACCATACGCCGCGCTTCGCGCCACTCCTCGACCTGGCCGACCATGGGGAACATGATCCGCAGCGGGCGATCGTCGGCAGCGCGCAGCAGGGCACGCAACTGGCTTTCCATGACCTGCGGGCGTTGCAGGGTCAGGCGGATGCCGCGCACGCCGAGGAAGGGGTTTTCTTCCTTGGCGATGGGCCAATAGGGCAGCGGCTTGTCGCCTCCGACGTCGAGGGTACGCACTACCAGCGGACGCCCGTCCAGGCCGTCGAGTACGCGGCGGTATTCGGCTTCCTGGGTGGCCTCGTCCGGCAATTGCGAGTGGGCCATGAAGATCAGTTCGGTGCGCAGCAGGCCAACACCTTCGGCCCCTTGCTCGACCACCGCAGCGATACCGCTGCTTTCACCGATATTGGCGCACACCTCGATGGCGTGGCCGTCATGGGTGACGGCAGGTTCGAGGCGGCGGGCCTGGGCGGCACGCAGGCGCTGTTCGCGCTGCTCGCGCTCGGCGAGGGCTTTTTCCAGTTGGTCGCTGGCCGGGGCAACCGTGACCCGACCACGTTGGCCATTCACCAGCAACGGCGTGCCGGGCTCGATCAGCAGCACCGAGTCACCAGCCCCGACCACCGCCGGAATGCCCAGCGCCCGGGCGACGATGGCGCTGTGCGCGGTGGCGCCACCACGGGCGGTGAGAATGCCGGCGACCCGTGCCGGATCGAGACGGGCGACATCGGATGGGCCGACTTCAGCCATCACCAGCACATAGGGTTGCTGCGGTTCAGGGGTTTCGGCGATGCCGCAGAGTTGCATCAGCACGCGGCGGCCAACGTCGCGCAGGTCCGCGGCGCGCTCGGCCAGCAGCGCGTCCTGCAAGGATTCCTGCTGCCGTGCTGCCAGGTCGATCACTGCCAGCCAGGCGGCCGGGGCGCTTTCGCCCTGGCGCAGGCGCAGTTCGACTTCCTCGGCCAGGCCAGGGTCGGCGAGCATTTCCTGATGGGTGACGAAGATCTCGCGGATGCTGCTGGCGTGGCTGCGCTGGATCAGTTCGTCGATATCGCTGCGCACTTGGGCCAGCGCATTATCCAGGCGCTGGCGTTCGTGGGCAGGAGACTCGCCGCGCAAGGGATAGTCGAACTCCTGCAAGCGCTGCACATGGGCCGGGCCGGCGGCGATACCGGGCGCGGCGGCCACGCCCTGGAGGGTCGATCCGGGCTGCGGAGCGACCTGGGCAACGGCGGTTTCAAGCGATTCCGCTGGCATAGGTGCCAAAGGGGTCAGCGGCTCGACCTCTTCGCCCAACCCGCCTTCGACTGCCGCCAACAGGGTCGGCAACGCATCGGCGATAGCCGGTTCGACACTGAACTCCAGCACCTGGCCGCGCCGGGCACCGAGGCCGAGCAGCTTGCTCAGGCTTTTCACCGATACCGGCGAGCCGACGCCGTCGACCAGGCGTACGCGGATTTCACCGGCATATTCCTTGGCCAGTTGCGCCAGCACCTTCGCCGGGCGGGCATGCAGACCGTGGGGGTTGGCCAGGGTAATGCGCGCGCTGGGCCAATCGCCCGGGACTTCTCCACCAAGCAACGCCAGCACCGCGCGCACATCGCTGGCGCGCAGCAAGTCCTGGGCGCGACCTTCGATCAGCAGGTTGCACAGGCGGTCGAGCAGCGGCGCCTGAGCCTCGCCCTGGGCCGCCAGGCAGAACACCCCGTTCAATGCCTGACCGAGATGGCGCAACGGCTGCTGCGGCGTGATGAAGGCCAGGCCCGGCTGGCGCACCGCCTGGTCGCTGGACACCAGCCACAGGCCCTCGCCCAGCGGCAACGGCTCGGCCTCATGCAGGTGACGGGCAAAGGCACGCTCCACGCACTCGGCGCGGCGCAGCAGACGCGCGCCCTGACAGAGCAGGTCGTCGTAATCGTCGGCGCTGACGCCAAGGGCAACGCTGCGTTCATCCAGCAGCAGTTCACGGGGGGCGCCCTGCAGCAGTTGCAACACCGCCTCGGCGCTGTCGGCACGGGCCAAGGCTTGGGACAGGTCGCCCTCGCCGAGGGCCCGGGTCAGTTGCTGGAGCAGGCGCAGGTGTTCGTCGGAACGAGCGGCGATGGCGATGGCCAGGTGGACGATCTGCCCGTCGCCCCAATCGACCCCGGCGGGAAACTGCATCAGGCGCACACCGGTGGCGAACACCTGGTCGCGGGTCTGCGGAGTGCCGTGGGGGATGGCGATGCCCTGGCCGAGGAAGGTCGAACCTTGCTGTTCACGGGCCTGCAAGCCGGCCAGATACCCCTCGGCCACCAGGCCGTCCTCGACCAGCCGGGCCGCCAGCAAGGTCAGGGCGGCAGACTTGTCCACAGCCTCTTGACCCATGGCAATCTGCGCCGTGGTGAATTCCAGCATTGTCCTCTCCTTTTGCAACGCCAGGGCGGCGCCGAGGTATTGTTGTGGTCACACAATCATAGGGCCAGTACTGGTCAGACCCATCGGCAAGCGTCCGGTGCGGCAGAAAAAACGCCTGCTGAAACGATTAACCTTAAAATGACGAGCACGTTACTCGATAACCTGCGAACAAAGAAGCCCCTTCCTGTCGGACAATTGCGACAATGGTCGCCTGCGCCGGCAGCACAGGATCGGCGACAATGACCGGTCGGGCCTCGCCGCCCGCCCCGGCATATAACAAGGAAAATCTGGTGAAACTCAGCGATATAGCCCGTCTGGCCGGCGTCTCCGTGACCACCGCCAGCTACGTCATCAACGGCAAGGCCGAGCAGCAACGCATCAGCAATGCGACTGTCGAGCGTGTCCGCGCTGTGGTCGAAGCCCATGGCTTCACCCCCAACCCGCAGGCTGCCGGCCTGCGCAGCCGACACACGAAGACCCTCGGCTTCATCCTTCCCGACCTGGAAAACCCCAGCTACGCGCGCATCGCCAAGCAGCTCGAACAGGGTGCGCGGGCGCGTGGCTACCAGCTGCTGATTGCCAGCAGCGACGACCAGCCGGACAGCGAGCGCCAGTTGCAGCAGCTGTTCCGCGCCCGGCGCTGCGATGCGCTGTTCGTCGCCAGTTGCCTGCCGCCCAGCGATGACAGCTACCGCGAACTGCAAGCCAAGGGCCTGCCGATCATCGCCCTCGACCGCAGCATGGATCCCAAGGTGTTCTGCTCGGTGATCAGCGACGACCAGCCGGCCAGCCTGGAACTGACCCGCAGCCTGCTGGACCTCAAGCCGGCCAATATCGCCCTGATCGGCGCCCGCTCCGAGCTCAGCGTCAGCCAGGCCCGTGCCAGCGGTTTCGACCAGGCCCTGCATGCCTTCGACGGCAAGGTCAGCCAGTACCAGGGCGACGCCTTCAGCCGTGAATGCGGGCGCGAGCTGATGAGCCAGTTGCTGGCCGACCAGGGCCGCCTGCCGGATGCCCTGGTGACCACCTCCTACGTGCTGCTGCAAGGGGTGTTCGACGTGCTCTCGACCCGTCCGGCGGACTCCCGTGCCCTGCACCTGGGCACCTTCGGCGATACCCAGTTGCTCGACTTCCTGCCGCTGCCGGTCAATGCCATGGCCCAGCAGCACGGCCTGATCGCCGAAACCGCGCTGCAACTGGCCCTCGCCGCCGTGGAGCAGAAGCAGTACCAGCCGGGCATCCACGCTGTGGCGCGGACCTTCAAGCAGCGGATCTTCAAGGGCTGACATGCGCCTGATCGACACCCACACCCACCTCGACTTCCCCGACTTTGACGCCGACCGCCGCGAACTCCTCGCCGCGGCCCGCGCCGGCGGGGTGGAGAAGATGGTGGTGCTGGGGGTGTACGAGGCCAACTGGCAGCGGGTGTGGGACCTGGTCAAGAGCGATCCCTCGCTGTACGCCGCGTTCGGCTTGCACCCGGTCTATCTTGACGATCATCGTCCCGAGCATCTGGCCGACCTGGGCGACTGGCTGAGCCGCTTGCACGGTGATCCGCAGTTGTGTGCAGTCGGCGAGTTCGGGCTGGACTACTACCTCGAAGCACTCGACCGCGAACGGCAGCAGGCGCTGTTCGAGGCGCAGTTGCGGTTGGCGGCAGATTTCGAGCTGCCGGCGCTGCTGCATGTGCGGCGCAGTCATGCGGCGGTGATCGCCACCCTCAAGCGTTTCAAGCTCAAGCGCGGCGGGATCATCCATGCCTTTGCCGGGAGCTACGAGGAAGCGCGGGAATACATCAGGCTGGGCTTTCACCTGGGCCTGGGCGGTGCCGCCACCTGGCCACAGGCGCTGCGGCTGCACAAGGTACTGCCGCGCCTGCCGCTGGAGTCAGTGGTACTGGAGACCGATGCGCCGGACATGGCGCCGGCGATGTTCCCGGGGGTGAGGAACAGCCCGGTGCATCTGCCGGAGATTGCCGGGGCGCTGGCGGCGGTCATGGGGATCGAGGTCGAGGTGCTGGCCGAGGCCACTACCCGGAATGCCTGCAGGTTATTTGGCTGGCAGTAAGGGCCTCATCGCTGGCAAGCCAGCTCCCACAGGGATAGCAAGGCTGGCTTGCCATCGATGAGGCACCCACAGGACTCAGACCCTGAACGCCCCGATCAACTGCTTCAACTCCATCACCTGGGCATTCAACTGCCGGCTGGCGTCCTCGGTCTGGTGCGCGCCCTGGGTGGTGTGCTCCGCCGCGCGGTTGATCTGCACGATGTTCTGGTCGATGTCATGGGCCACCGCCGTCTGCTGCTCCACCGCCGCGGCGATCTGCTGGTTCTGGTCGACGATCATGCCGATCGCGCCAAGGATGTTTTCCAGCGCCATTTGCACCTGCTGCGACTGATTCACCGTGCCCGCCGCCATCTGGTGACTGCTGTCCATCGCCCGCACCGCTGCCCCGACACCGTTCTGCAGGCGCGAAATCATTTCGTCGATCTCGCCGGTGGACTGCTGGGTGCGCTTGGCCAGGGTGCGCACTTCATCCGCCACCACCGCGAAGCCGCGCCCCTGCTCACCGGCGCGCGCCGCTTCGATGGCGGCGTTGAGGGCCAGCAGGTTGGTCTGCTCGGCAATGCTCTTGATCACTTCCAGCACCCGGCTGATGGCCTGGCTGTCGCTGACCAACTGGTTGATCACCGCCACCGACTGGTCGATCTCCTTGGCCAGCCCGGCGATGCTGCCCTGCTGCGACTCCACCAGGCCGCGGCCGGTCACGGTCTCCTGATTGACGCTGTGGGCGCTGCTCACCGCCGCCGCTGCGCTGCGCGCCACTTCCTGGGCGGTGGCCGACATCTGGTTCATCGCCGTGGCGACCTGCTCGATCTGCCCGCGCTGGCCGCTGACCGCCTGGTTGCTGCGCGATGACACCTGGTGCACCTGCTCGGCCTGGCGTTCTACCTCGGCGACGGTCTGCCCGACCTTTTCGATCAGGTCATGGATGCGCTTCACCGTGCCATTGAACATCTGCCCCAGCTCGCCCAGTTCGTCGCGGCTCTGCACCTCGTAGCTGACCGTCATATCGCCGCCCGCCACCTTGTCCATCACCACGCCGAGGCTGTTGAGGGTGTTGCGGGTCGAGGCATAGAAACCGCTATAGAGATAGACCACCAGCAGGAACACCGTGGCCAGGGCCACTACCAGCAGGATCATGTGACTGCGGTATTCGCCGAGGCGGTCTTGCAGTTGCTGGTCGAGGAAGGCCGTGGTGGCGTCGTTCAGTTCGTAGGTGCGGGCCATCAGGTCGCTGGTGCGCTGGTAGAACTGCGCCCAGGGGGCATCGAGGGTTTCCGCCACCACCACCTGGCTTTCGAACAGCTCCGAGGCCTGTCTCAGCGAGGCCTGGCTGGCGGCGGCCTGGGTGCCCAGACGGGCTTCGGCCTGGCGGTCGGCGGACAGCGCCTCCTGGAGCTTCATGCCGTAGTCGGCCGAGAGCTTTTCCAGCTGCAACAGCAGGTCTTCGAAACGGGTGCTGGCGGTGGAGTTGATAAAGCCCTGGGCCAGGGAATAGGAGCCCATGCTGCGACCTTCGCCAAGCGCCTGGGTGACCTGGGGGGTGACCGTGGTGAGCAGTTCGGTGAGCTGGCGCATGGCGCCGTCGACGTCCTGGCTCAGGCCGGACTGGCTGGCGACCAGGCGCGGCAGGTTCTGCGCCGGGGTTTGCAGCTTGTCGAACAGCGCCACCTGGGCCGGCAACGAGGATTCGTTCAGGGCGTTGCGCAGGGCGTCGAGCAGTTCGTCGCGCTTCTCGGCGAAGGCCTTGGCCAGGACTTCGTCGCCGGACGTCACCTGCAAGGCGGCGAGTTTTTCCTGTATCTGCTGGCCGAGGCTGGCCACCCGCGCCTCGATATCCTCGGCCTTGCCCGACTGGCCGACCACGGCATTGATCTGCACCAGGTTGCCGAGGGTTTCCAGGTCGTTGCGCGTACTCAAGGTGCCGCGCAACAGATCGAGGCTCTGCAGCTCGATGCGGGTGGCGTTGAATTTGGCGTAGGAATCACGGACCAGATAGAAGTTGGTCACCAGCATGGGCAGGAAGAACAGGACGCTGATCAGGCTGAACTTCATACCGAAGCTCAGGCGGTTCATCAGGGCGATAGCCGGACGCAACAGGCTCTTCACTGGTCGTCTCCTTCGAATTTCTTATTGTTGTCTGGCGCAATGGCAGTTAGCCATTGGCGACGCTCCTGCACCTGTATAGCGCATATCGAAGGAGGGCTTTGTAACTTAAGGTAAATGACTAGACAGTCATCTCCTGGCTCGCGGGCCTCATCGCTGGCAAGCCAGCTCCCACAGGGTTCTGGGTGTTCACAAAACCTGTGGGAGCTGGCTTGCCAGCGATGAGGCCCGCAAGGCCACTACAGAATTTCAGCCAAGCACGGTCCAAAGGGCAAAGAACGCATACCAGAGCACCGCCGAGCGCAGCAGCAACTCCCAGATCTTGTCCAGCCCGGCCAGCCCCTCCTCGCCCGCAGGCGCGGTGGCCGGCAATTCGGCGGCAGCATGCCCGGCAATGGTGATCAGGCGCGGCGCAGCGATATGCCAGTTGAGCAGTTCATGCAACATCACCCGGCTCACCGCGACGAAGTTGCCGACCAAGGCAAAACTCGCCGCCAGCACCCGCACCGGCGCCCAATCGAAGGCATGCCGCAGTTGCCGGGCCCGCTCCTGCACCGCAGGATTGCTCGCGTTATCAGCCGCCAGCGCCAGCAGCCGATAGGCCAGGGCCGCCGCCGGGCCCAACAGCACGTACCAGAAGATCACCGCGAAAAAGCTCTGGCAGGCATCCCACAGCAGATGCCCCTGGACCTTGTGCAACAGGCTTTGCTCGTCGTCGGCGATCACCTTCAGGTCGCGCTCGGCCACATGCACCGCCGCCTGCTCGTCACCGCGCCGCCAGGCATCGCGAAACGGTCCGAGCGCGGCCTTCACGTCGCCGCGCCCGAGGCTGTAGATCAACACCAGCACATGCACCGGCAAGGCCAGCAAACCATAGGCCACCGGGTCCAGCACATGCAGGAGCAAGGCCACCAGGGCCACCGGGCATAGCACCACGATCGCCAGCACCCACCAGGGCTGGACCTTGCCGTTGCGCTCCAGGCGCGCCAGTTCGGCAAGGAAGAAACCGTCACGTTGCAGGCGACTGCGCAGGGCCGAGAACTTCTCGATCCAGAGCACCAGCAACAACACCAGGAAAGTCATCGATCAGTTCTCCTGTTCCTGAACAAGGGTCGAGCGGTAGCGCGCCCAGTCGAACGCCGGGCCGGGATCGGTCTTGCGCCCGGGGGCGATATCGCTGTGGCCACAGATCCGCTCGCCGTCGAGGGCCGGCCAGGCCGCGCGCAATTGCCGGGTCAGGCACTCCAGCGCCTGGTATTGGGCATCGCTGTAGGGCAGCTCGTCGGTGCCTTCCAGTTCGATGCCGATGGAAAAGTCGTTGCAGCCCTCACGCTCGCCAAAGCGCGAGATCCCGGCATGCCAGGCGCGATCGAGGCAAGAGACGAACTGGGTGACCTGGCCGTCGCGCTCGATCAAAAAGTGCGCCGAGACCCGCAGGTCCTTGATGGTTTCGAAGAAGGGGTGCTCGGCAGGATCGAGGCGGTTCTGGAAGAACGCCTGGACCTTGCCGGTGGCGAATTGCGCGGGCGGCAGGCTGATATTGTGGATCACCAGCAGGGCGATGGCCTCGCCATCGGGGCGCGCGTTGAAATTGGGGGAAGGGCAATGGGTGACGCCAGCGAACCAGCCTGTAGTGCGATCCAGCTGCATAGAAAGTCCGTAAAAACGAGGGCACCGCAGCAGTATGCCCCGAGCCACCCCGCTCTGTATCGTTAAAAAGTGTGCAGGATCAGTGGCTATCACAACGCAGTTGGCTGACCACCGAGTCCAGGGCGCGATCGAACAGCAGGCTGTCGTCGAGCAGACTTACATCGCCCCGTTGCAGCGCTGCGGCCAGGCCCATCTCGGTCCATTCGCGGACCTTCATGCCGCTGCGGTTGACGAACACATAGCGGTCGCTGTCGTCGAACAGGGCGATCAGCTTGCAGCGCAGGGTTTCGTCGTCCTCGTGCAGCTCGATCCAGGCACCGGGTTGCAGGCGGCGCACGCTGAGCAGCTCGGGGTCGTCCTCGGCCAAGTGCTGGCCACCGTCGTACAGCGGCCAGTCTTCGGGGCCCTGAAGGATGATTTCATCGCGTACCAGCACCCGCTCGGTACCGGGCTGCGCGTCACCCTGCCCGCGCGACGGGTCGAAGGCGCCGAGGTGCAGCAGCTCCAGCGAGGCAAAGAATTCACTGGTGGCGAACGGATCGAACACCGCACCGCCCAGGCCCTCACGCAAGGCCTTGAGCAGCCCGGGCACCCGCGCCAGCAGCAGTTGCCGGTCTTCCGGCTGCTCCAGCGGCCCGACGCTCCACAGCAGTTCGTCCATGGTCAGCAGCGCATCGCGCCACGGCGCCGAGTCCTCGCCATGCTTGAGCCAGGCCAGCAGCAGGACCTGGCTCCAGGCATCTTCCAGCACGCGCACCACGCTGCGCGGCAACTGCTTGCCCTGCAGCCGGCAGTTGAGCTCGTGCTGCACCCGAGCGCGGCCGTGCTCGGTTCGTGCCCGGCCCTCCTCGGCGTCGCGGGTACGTTGCTCCAGCAACTCGGTGCGGCGCCGTTCGTCATTATTGAAGGCGAGGAAATCGTTGAGCAGCTCGGCGAAGATCGCCGGGTCGTCGTTGAAATCATCAAGCAGACGCTGCACCAGACGGTCCACGTGCTGGTAGAGGTTGTCGCGCTGGTGGTCGTCGCGCTTGTCCCAGCCCATGGCCGCAGACGCCACTTCATTGAGCAGCCGTCGTGCCGGGTGGGTGGCGCGGCTGAACAGGCGCTTGTCGAGCAGGGCCACCTTGAGCGTAGGGATCTGCAGGCGGCCGATCAGCACACGCAAGGAATGCGGCAGGTTGCGATCGCCGAGGATGAAGTCGAAGAGCATGGCGATCAGGTTGATCACGTCCTCGTCGCCCGCGTCGAGGCGCCGACCGCTGCCGCTTTGTACGCTGAGGCGGGTCAACAGTTGTTCGAGGTGGTGACGCAGGTCGAAGTCTTCGTGGGCGAGCTCCGCCGGCACATACTGTTGCAGGTGGGTTAGCAGACGCAGCAGGTCGCGGGTGCTGATCGGCCGCAGCGGACCGCCACCGAGGCGCGGAGCAAGGCGCCCGCGCACCGGACGCAACAGTGATTGCAGGGAAGAAAACACGGCCTGGGTGGCGGCATCCACCTCTTCGGCATCGACGCTGTCGTCCGCTTCATTGGCCGGCTCGCGGGTCTCCACCACGGCACGGTCCTGGGCACGACGCCGCGGTGGCGCCTTCAGTTCGGGGAGAACGCCGCTGGCCACCAGCACCTGGTTGGCTTCGCTGTACAACTGGTCGGCTTCGCGCAGGACATAGCGCTCGAACAGGGTCAGCAGCACCAGCTTGACCTTGATCCCCACACCCAGGCTACGCCCGGCGCGCAGGAAGTATTCGCACAACAGGGTCGGCCCCAGCGGGTTGTTGCGGTCGTCGAGGGGCTGTTGCAGCAGGCTGTTGAGGCGCTGGGTCAGTTGCCCGAGGGCGAAGCCGTCGCGGCTGAGCACCCGGGCAACCATGCCATCCACCGCCACGGCACGCTCCAGCTCGTCGCTGGCCAGCAGGCTCAGGCTGTCGTGAATCGGAGCACGGGCCGGCAGCGCGGCCAGCGGGTCGCCATGGCCGACCTCCATGAACGCCGCGTAGAAACTGTCGAGAAACCCGCGCTCGATGCTCTTGCGCTTGTGGCGCAGGTCGCGCATGGCCTCGAACAGTAGATTACGCTCCTTGTTGCCAGCGGCCTTGTCGGCCATTTCGAAAAGCGTGTCGTCGGCGTTGTCGAACAGTACCTGGAGCGACTGGCGCAGTTGCAGCGCCGCCTTGTCCCTTACATGCAGGAGCGCAACCGGCAGACGAGCGAAGGACGCCGGCGAAGCCTGGCTGGCGACGCTGCGAAAGGGCAGCACCTTCCCGTCTTTTTGCATCCCGGTCTCCTTGCAGGGGGGCTATTTCGAAATCGTCAAAAGCATGACGTCAAATATAGGTCGCGCATTATCTTGAAATTATTTCCTGTTGACCAGAGCCGCCATGCGCGCAACTCCAGCCTCGGGTAGACCGCCTTTCCGGGTAAAACGCTCAACTTTCCCGACCAAAGGCACGCGCTAGACGCAATGCCCGGTGGCTGCTGCGCGCACGCCCCGGCCTGCCCTATAATCCCGCCCACTTTGCTTGTGGAGCTCGTCATGCCGAACCTACGCCTCGCCGATCTGACCGCCGAAATCGAAGCCAACGTGCGCCGTGCGTTGCTGGAGGATGTCGGCAGCGGCGATATCACCGCCCAACTGATCCCCGCCGAACGCCTGGCCAAGGCCACCATCATTACCCGCGAGGATTGCGTGATCGCCGGTACGGCGTGGGTCGACGCGGTGTTTCGTCAACTCGATCCGCGGGTGGCGGTGCACTGGCAGGTACAGGACGGCCAACGTGCGCTAGCCAACCAGGCGCTGTTCCATCTGGAAGGCCCGGCCCGCTCGCTGCTGACCGGCGAGCGCAGTGCGCTGAACTTCCTGCAGATGCTCTCCGGCGTGGCGACCCACGCGCAGTCCCTGGCCGACAAGGTCGCCGACACCCAGGTGCGCCTGCTCGACACCCGCAAGACCCTGCCCGGCCTGCGCCTGGCGCAGAAGTACGCGGTGACCTGCGGCGGTTGCCATAACCACCGCATCGGTCTGTTCGATGCCTTCCTGATCAAGGAAAACCACATCGCCGCCTGTGGCGGTGTCGCCGAAGCCATCGGCGCGGCGCGGCGCATCGCACCGGGCAAGCCGGTGGAGATCGAAGTGGAAAGCCTGGAAGAACTGCAACAGGCGCTGAATGGCGGCGCCGACATCATCATGCTCGACGAACTGAGCCTGGATGAAATGCGCGAAGCGGTGCGCCTTACCGCCGGCCGGGCCAAGCTGGAGGCCAGTGGCGGCATCAATGAAAGCACCCTGCGGGTGATCGCCGAGACCGGCGTGGACTACATCTCCATCGGTGCGATGACCAAGGATGTGAAGGCGGTCGACCTGTCGATGCGCTTGAGCCTCTGACCGTTCCAGAAGCGACACTGCTCCCCTGTGGGAGCTGGCTTGCCAGCGATTACGTCGGTGAACTCAGCATCGTAATCGCTGGCAAGCCAGCTCCCACAAGGTCTGTGACCTCCCTTCCCAACTTCTATTCCCATGTCGCAATCGGCAAACCCCAAGCCGCAACCGGGTCAATCGCCCCGCCCTGCCTCGCGGTAAGGTAGCCCCGCCGGACCGCCTGAGCCGGCCCATAACGACACGCGTAGAGGCACGCCTCTTGAAGCGGCCGGTCGCTGCTTCGTCTCTGCCATCGATAAATCCCTCAACAAGAGCAGAGTATGTCGAGCCTGAACGACTCCCCTGGCGGACAACTGTCCACCGGTTTCAAGCCCCGTCACGTCACCATGCTGTCCATCGCCGGGATCATCGGCGCCGGACTCTTCGTCGGTTCCGGACACGCGATTGCCGCAGCCGGTCCCGCCGTGATCCTCGCCTACCTCGCCGCCGGCACCCTGGTGGTGCTGGTGATGCGCATGCTCGGCGAAATGGCCGTGGCCAACCCCGATACCGGCTCCTTTTCCACCTACGCCGAAAAAGCCATCGGCGGCTGGGCCGGCTTCACCATCGGCTGGCTGTACTGGTGGTTCTGGGTGCTGGTGGTGCCCATCGAAGCATTGGCGGCGGGCTATATCCTCAACCAGTGGTTTCCCGGCATCGACAGCTGGATCTACGCCCTGGTCTCGGTGGTGCTGCTGAGCATCACCAACCTGTTCGGCGTGGCCAAGTACGGCGAATTCGAATTCTGGTTCGCCCTGCTCAAGGTCACCGCGATCATCCTGTTCATCGGCTTCGGCGCCGCCGCCCTGACCGGCTGGGTGCCCAACCATGAAGGCGCCGGGCTGTTCAACGTGATGCGCGACCACGGCGGCTTCGCGCCCAACGGCATGACCGCCGTGGTCGGTGCCTTCATCACCATCATGTTCAGCTTTATCGGTACCGAGTCGGTGACCATCGCCGCCGCCGAATCCGGCGAGCCGTCGCGCAATATCGCCAAGGCGACCCGCTCGGTGATCTGGCGCATCGGCGTGTTCTACCTGCTGTCGATCATGGTGGTGATTTCCGTGGTGCCGTGGAGCGATCCGCAACTGGCCACGGTAGGTTCGTACCAGCGCGCGCTGGAATTGCTGCAGGTGCCCCACGCCAAGCTGATCGTCGACCTGGTGGTGCTGGTGGCGGTAACCAGTTGCATGAACTCGTCGATCTACATCGCCTCGCGCATGCTGTTTTCCCTGGCCCGTCGCGGCGATGCGCCGGCGGCGGCAGCCAGGACTTCGGGCAACGGCGTACCGCGCACGGCGGTGCTGGTCACCGCAGCGGTCGGCGCCTTCATTGCCGCGCTGAACCATTTCGCGCCGGCCAGCCTGTTCGACTTCCTGCTGTCCAGCTCGGGGGCCATCGCCTTGCTGGTGTACCTGGCCATCGCCATCTCGCAGCTGCGCATGCGCCGGCGGCACGGCGATAACCTCACCCTGAAGATGTGGCTGTTCCCGTGGCTGACCTATGGGGTGATCGTGTTTATCTCGGCGGCGCTGGCGGTACTGGTGGTCACGCCGGAACATCGCGCCGAAGCGACCAGTACGCTGATGCTGGCGATGGGCGTGTCGCTGGTGGGGATCGTTGTCTGTCGCAAGCGCGGCAAGGAAAGCGCGGCAGGACTTGAACGGGTGTATTGAAGACCCGCAGAAATGAAAAACCGCGAAGCCCCTTCAGGGACTTCGCGGTTTTTTCACATCAGACGATCAGAACGAGGCGTTCTGCAGACCGTCCAGGTAGCGCTCGACGTCCAGCGCTGCCATGCAGCCGGCACCGGCCGAGGTGATCGCCTGGCGGTAGACGTGGTCGGCCACGTCGCCGGCGGCGTACACGCCTTCGATGTTGGTGGCGGTAGCGTTGCCTTCACGACCACCGGCAACCACCATGTAGCCATCCTTCAGTTCCAGCTGGCCTTCGAACAGCGAGGTGTTCGGGGTGTGGCCGATGGCGATGAACACACCGTCGACCTTGATTTCGTCGAAGCTGCCATCGTTGTTCTTCAGGCGCGCACCGGTGACACCCATGTTGTCGCCCAGCACTTCGTCCAGGGTGGCGTTGAGCTTGAGCTCGATCTTGCCCTCGGCAACCCGGGCGTGCAGCTTGTCGATCAGGATCTTCTCGGCGCGGAAGGTTTCACGACGGTGGATCAGGGTCACCTTGCTGGCGATGTTGGCCAGGTACAGCGCTTCTTCAACGGCAGTGTTGCCACCGCCGACCACGGCAACCGGCTTGTTGCGGTAGAAGAAACCGTCGCAGGTGGCGCAGGCGGAAACGCCCTTGCCCATGAACGCCTCTTCCGACGGCAGGCCCAGGTAGCGGGCGCTGGCACCGGTGGCGATGATCAGTGCGTCGCAGGTGTAGGTGCCGCTGTCGCCCTTGAGGGTGAACGGCTTCTGCTGCAGGGCCACTTCATTGATGTGGTCGAAGACGATCTCGGTTTCGAAACGCTCGGCGTGTTCCTGCATGCGCTGCATCAGCGCCGGGCCGGTCAGGCCATGGGGGTCGCCCGGCCAGTTGTCGACTTCGGTGGTGGTGGTCAATTGGCCGCCAGCCTGCATGCCGGTGATCAGCAGCGGCTTGAGGTTGGCGCGGGCGGCATAGACAGCAGCGCTGTAACCAGCAGGGCCGGAGCCCAGGATGATGACGCGGGAATGACGTACTTCGGACATGACACGCTCCTGTCGGGCTGGCGCTGGATTGCCAGCACCCTATCGCCGGGACTATCGGCGGGAATAAAAAAGGACCTGCAAAGCCTTGGGGAAGGCCCGTTGCAGCAGGTCCTGAAAAACCGCTACAGCAAGGCCTCAAAGGCGTGTGGCGTTGTCCGCCAGGTTCTCGGCAGCGTCCAGGACATCGGTGTCCGGACCTGGTCGCCAGCCGGCGGGGCAGACTTCGCCATGTTGCGGGGCAAATTGCAAGGCCTGCCTGATGACTGCAATGCTCACGGGAACTCCTTGAAAACCTTGGCTTCGAAGGCGTTGAAAAGACTGTGCGCACTGTAGCGAGGGGCCAAAGATTAAGGAAATATCCTTAAACAATCCACCTTATAGACCGGCTCTATATAGCTCCGCACCCTCGCGGTGTTTGCCTATCGCCTATCCTCCCGGGGATTTGTTACACCCCGTTTCGCCGCCCCCGTGCGGCTTTCGTCGCGCCGACAAACTCGGTAAGGTCGGCGCGTTTTCCACCCCGGAGCCCTCTATGCAAGCCCCTGTCCTGTCCGGCCCGCAATACCTGCGCGAAGGCCTGAAGCTGATCCTCAGCCCTGGCCTGCGCCTGTTCGTGCTGCTGCCCCTGGCAATCAACCTGCTGCTGTTCGTCGGCCTCATCTACCTGGCCGGACACCAGTTCGCCCTGTGGGTCGATGCGCTGATGCCGACCCTGCCCAGCTGGCTGAGCTTCCTCACCTACATCCTCTGGCCGCTGTTCGTGGTGCTGGTGGCGTTGATGGTGTTCTTCACCTTCACCCTGCTGGCCAACATCATCGCCGCGCCATTCAATGGCTTCCTGGCGGAAAAGGTCGAAGTGGTGGTGCGTGGCAAGGATGACTTCCCGCCCTTCAGCTGGGGCGAGCTGGTGGCCATGGTGCCGCGTACCTTTGGCCGCGAGATGCGCAAGCTGGGCTACTTCGTGCCCCGCGCCCTGGGGCTGTTCATCCTCTCGCTGATCCCGGTGGTGAACATCATCGCCGCGCCGCTGTGGCTGCTGTTCGGTATCTGGATGATGGCCATCCAGTACATCGACTACCCGGCGGACAACAACAAGATGAGCTGGCAGGACATGCTCGCCTGGCTGCGGCAGAAGCGCTGGCAGTCGCTGGGTTTCGGTGGCATCACCTATGCGGCATTGCTGGTGCCGTTCGTGAATATCCTGATGATGCCGGCGGCGGTGGCCGGTGCCACGGTGTTCTGGGTGCGCGAGCATGACGGGCGCTGAAACCCGCCCCTACCAACGCAACAGGCGCGGCCCCAGGGCCGCGCCAAGCAAGGTGGGCAGGAGCATGCCCAGCAGATACCAGACACCCCAGAACGGAATGCCCATCTCCGGGCAATGCAGGCAGTAGGCGAGCGTTGCAATGGCGCCAGCCAGCAGCCCCCCCGCAGCCCCGGCCTGACGCAGGCGGGTCGGCGCCAGGCTACGCAGGGCGCGGAAAATCGCGATGAACACCGGGATCGACAGCAGGCTGATATTCAACGCACAGGTGCGCCAGGTACGGCCGAAAATCAGCTCGGCGCGGGCTTCCGGTGCGGCCCCGGCCAGGCTCAGCGCCGCCCCCAGCCAGACCAGCAGCAACGGCAGCCCCAGCAAAACCCAGACCGCCCCTCCCGGCACGCCCGGCCGGGCCAGCCGCTGGTTCAGCCACAGGGCCAGCAGCGCCAGGCTGCCCGGCAACGCCACCTTGGCCCAGAACAGCGGCGTGCGCGCCACCTCGGCCAGGTCACTGCGCACGCCATACAGGCTCATCACCAGCAGCAGTGCGACAAGCCCCCCCGCGAGCAGGGCAACGCCCATTCGCCGGGCCAGTGCATGACGTTCCACCGGCCCTTCGCCGCTGGCGAGCAGATCGAGCAGTTCATCGGTTTTCATCGTTGCCTTTACCTCGAATGATGCCCGCAAGCGCCTTCAGCCCGCGGTGAATACCCACCTTGACCGCCGAAATGGACAACCCGGTCAGGCGCGCCGTTTCTTCCACCGACAGCCCCTCGACCTTGACGTGGACGATGGGCAGGCGCTGGCGATCCGGCAGTTGCTCCAGCAATTTACCCAGGTCGCGACTGGCCTGTACGGCCTCATCGTCGCCATGGCCAAACAGCTCGTCTTCGTCGTCCAGCGGATCATGCAGCGCATCGCGACGGGCGAAGGCGCGGAAATGATCGGCCAGCTTGTAGCGGGCGATGGCCTGCACCCAAGCGGTCAACGGCTGGTCGGCGTGGTAGGTGTGGCGAACATTGTGCACCGCCAGCAGCACCTCCTGCAGCAGGTCCTCGATCTCCTCCGGCCGCGCAGCCAGCCGGCGACGCAAGAAGCCGCGCAAGTGCAGCGCCAGCGCGGCGAGGAATTCACGGTACGCCCCGGCATCGCCTGCCATGCCACGCAGCAGCAGGTCACGCAATTGCGCTTCACGCCCGTTGAGTGAGTCCTGAGAACTAGTTCGTTGCATCGACCGCCCTGGTTACAGCCCTGTTGAAATTTCCTGATCGTCGTCCCGTTATCCATGACTGTAGGACGCGGGTGCGGCATTACCTTAGGAGGCTGCCAGACAATTCTCAAAAAAAATTTTTCCCATGCTGTAACCGTTTCCCGGAAGCCAGCGAACTACTCCACGAGCCACCGGTAGATCACCGGAGCCATCCAACCCGTGGAGACCGCATCATGAAAAACCTCACCCTCGCTACCGCCGCCCTCGCCCTCGCCGCTCTGGCCGGCACTGCAATGGCCGATGACATGAAAACCCAGGCCACCCAGGGCGCAGCCATGGAGAAGTGCTACGGCGTCGCCATGGCCGGCAAGAACGACTGCAAGGCCGGTGCCGGAACGACCTGCGCCGGCACCTCGAAAATGGACTACCAGGGCAACGCCTGGAAGAACGTTCCGGCCGGCACCTGCACCTCGATCAAGACGCCCAACGGCATGGGCTCGCTGACTCCGCTGAAATCCTGACCCGGAGTGCCGACCATGCAACCCAGCAACCGAATCGGCGCCGGGCTCGGGCTCAAGGCGGAGCATTACGCCGACGCCCTGGCCTGCGACGCCGAGGGCCTGTGGTACGAGGTCCATCCGGAGAACTACATGGTCGGCGGCCCTCGCCGGGCCTGGCTGCAGCGGATCGGCGAACGCCATCCGCTGTCGCTGCACGGTGTCTCGCTGTCACTGGCGGCGGATGCGCATCCCGATGAAGAGCATCTGCGCCGCCTCCGCAAACTGGTGGATCAGCTCGATCCGGTGCTGGTTTCCGAGCACCTGGCCTGGTCGGCCTGGCGCGGCAGCTACCATCCGGACCTGCTGCCCTTTCCACGAACCGACGAGGCCCTGGCCCGCATCACCGACAACATCCTGCGTACCCAGGACGCACTGGGCCGGCAGATCGCAATAGAGAACCCCAGCCATTACCTGCGTCTGGACGGACATGACTGGGACGAAACCGATTTCCTCGTCGAACTGGCCAGACGCACCGACTGCAAACTCCTGGTGGACGTCAACAACGTCCACGTCAGCGCCCACAATCTGGGCTACGACGCCAATGCCTGGCTGGAGCGGATACCCGCCGCGCTGGTCGCGGAAATCCACCTGGCCGGCTTCAGTCACGACGAGGCGAGTCCGCTGCTCATCGACTCCCATGCCGCGGCCGTCGCCGAACCGGTCTGGACGCTCTACCGACAACTGATCCAGCGCATCGGTGCGCGCCCGACCCTGATCGAGCGCGATGACGCACTTCCCGCGTTCAACGAATTGCTCGATGAACGTGAAAGAGCCCAATCACTGCTGGACCGGGCGGAGAACCTGTCATGAAGCTCGCACAATTCCAGGACGCCTTCGTCGAAGCCCTGTACCAGCGCCCTGCCCCAGCACTGCTCGACCTGACCACGCAACCGGCCTTCGCCGTCTACCGCAACACCGTACTCAAGGGCTGTGTCGACGCGCTGTGCGCCAACTTCCCCAGCGTCGAGCGCCTGGTAGGGACGCCCTGGATGCGCGCGGCAGCCAGCGACTACGCATTGCGCTCACCACCCGACGATGGCCGCCTGGTGCATTACGGCGCCGCCTTCCCGGACTATCTCGGTGCCCTGGTCAACCTCGCCGAACTCCCTTGGCTGGCCGATGTTGCCCGTCTCGATCACGACTGGCTGACGGCCTTCTCTGCCATTGATGACCCCGCTCTGGAGCTGGCCTCGCTGGCCGGCATCACCCCCGGCGACCTCGCCAACCTGAACCTGACGCCACGTCGCCCGGTGCGCTGGCGCTGGTGCGCAGCGCACCCGGTCTACAGCCTCTGGCATTACAACCGCGAGGGCCTGGACTGGCACGATCAGATCCCGTGGCACGGCGAAGGCGCACTGCTGGTCGGCAGCGCAGCAGGTGTCAGCCATCAGGCCCTGGAACACGCGGGCTGTGTCTTTCTCGATGCCTGTGCCGCCGGCCACAGCCTCGACCGGGCGTCGGCCCAGGCCCTGGATATCCAGCCCGACCTCGACTTCACCGATCTGCTCGGGCGCCTGTTGCGCGCCGGAGTGTTCCGCCCGCTTGACCTCGATTGAAGGAGCCCGTCATGGCCATTACCCAAGCAGCCCCGCATTGCCCCCACTCACGTTACAACCGCCTTGCCGAAGCGGCACAGCGCCTGCTCGGCGACTCCCTGCTGAGCCTGGTCGCGCGTTTCGGCATCGCCGGGGTGTTCTTCATGTCCGGACGGACCAAGGTCGAAGGCCTGCTGACCCTGACCCCGAGTACCTTCGAGCTGTTTCGCAGCGAATACATGCTGCCGCTGATCTCACCGCACCTGGCCGCCTATCTGGCGACCTACGCCGAGCATCTGTTTCCGCTGCTGCTGGTACTGGGCCTGTTCACCCGCGCTGCGGCGCTGGCGCTGCTGGGCATGACCCTGGTGATCCAGACCTTCGTCTACCCGGATGCCTGGCCGACCCATCTGACCTGGGCGGGGCTGCTGTTGCTGCTGATCGCGAAGGGGGGAGGCAAGTGGTCGCTGGATGGTTTGCTGCGGATTCGTTGATGAAAATGGCCGACGCCTTGCGCGTCGGCCATTGTTTTTGCCGAAGTAGGGTATGACCGACCGAAGACCCCGACCGATCCTTATTTCAACTGATTGGAAAACTGCCCAACCGCATTCACCACCTTCTGCGCCCCATCCTGGATCTCGGTGATCACCGTCCCCGTCTGCCCCGCCAGCTCCAGGCCCTGTTCGGCCTGACGCTTGCTGCTGTCGATGATGTCCACCGCCGCCTTGGCCAGCGCTTCGTTCTGCTGCACCACCCGGGCGATTTCCTCGGTGGCGGTGCTGGTGCGCGAGGCCAGTTGCCGCACTTCGTCGGCGACCACGGCAAAGCCACGGCCCTGCTCACCGGCACGGGCCGCCTCGATGGCGGCGTTGAGCGCCAGCAGGTTGGTCTGCCCGGCGATGTCGCTGATGGTCTTGATGATCGAGCCGATCACCTGGGATTGCTTGTCCAGCGCCTGGATGCCGTTGGCCGCGTCCTGCATGTAGGTTTCCAGGCCGCGCATGACGTCGACGGTCTGGGTCACGACTTCAGTGGCACGACGTGCGCTGGTGTCGGTAGCCAGGGAGTTGGTGTAGGCAATGTCGGCGGCCTGGGCCACGGCATTTTCCTGGTTGACCTGGTCGGTGATCACGGTGGCGAACTTGACCACTTTGTAGAGCACGTCATGGGCATCGATGATCGGGTTGTACGAGGCTTCCAGCCACACGGTACGACCATGGGCATCGATGCGCTTGAAGCGCTCGGCAACGAATTCGCCACGGCGCAGTTTTTCCCAGAACGCATGGTACTCGGCGGAGTTGTACTCCTCCGGCTCGCAGAACATGCGGTGATGCTTGCCGCGAACCTGTTCCAGGCTGTAGCCCATGGTGCGCAGGAAACGGTCGTTGGCCGACAGCACTTCGCCATTGAGGTTGAACTCGATCACGGCGGTGGAACGCATCAGCGCCTTGATCAGGCTTTCATGCTCGCGCGAGGTCTCGATGGTCCGGGTCAGGTCGCTGGAGTGCATGGTGAAATACTTGATGCGCCCGCTGCCGTCCTTGACCGGTTGCAGGATCGAACGCAGCCAGGCTTCTTCGCCATTGCCCCGCAGCAAGCGGAACGCGCCGTTGAGGTGCTCGCCGCGAGCGATGGCCTGTTTCATGCGCTGGTAGAAATCCAGCGGCTTGACGTGGGCCGGGACGATCTCCTCGATATGCCGGCCGACCAGTTGCGAACTGCTGTAAGCCATCTCCCGTTCGAAATTGCCGTTCGCTGCTTCGATGCGCCCGCTAGGGTCCAGTTGCAGGACCAGCATCTCGCTGTCCAGGCTGTCCTTGACCTGCTCCAGGCTCAGCAGTTTTTCACGCAGTTCTTCGTTTTCTTTCTTCAGTTTGCTGTTGAACATCACCGCTCTCCTGGAGCGCTATCGACATCTGGGAATGCCTACTGCATCGGCTGGCGGGTCAGCATTCTTGAGCGGCACGGAAGGATTATTTCGCCCCCGGAAAACGTCGGTTATCGGGCGTCACGGATATGTCACCCAAACGTCATCCGTGCGCCATTTACCCTGCCGAGACTGGGCACCATGACGACACTCCCGCTGCACATCACCCTCATCAGTGAAACCTTCCCACCGGAAATCAACGGCGTGGCCAATACCCTTGGCCGCCTCAGCGACGGCCTGCGCCAGCGCGGCCATCGGGTAGAACTGGTGCGACCGCGGCAGAGCGACGATCCCCCCGGGCAGCTCGATGCCGACCAGTTGCTCTGCCGTGGCTGGCCGCTGCCGGGCTACCCGGGCCTGCAGTGGGGCCAGGTGTCGATGCACAAGCTTCTACGGCGCTGGCGCCGCGACCGTCCGGACGTGCTCTACATCGCCACCGAAGGCCCGCTCGGCCTGAGCGCCCTGCGCGCTGCGCGGCGCCTGGGGATTACCGTGGTCAGCGGCTTTCACACCAACTTCCAGCAGTACTCCAACCAGTACGGCCTCGGCCTGCTGGCGCGGGCGCTGACCAACTATCTGCGCTGGTTCCATCACCGCACCCACAGCACCCTGGTGCCCAGCCCAAGCCAGCGCCTGTCCCTGGAGCGGCGCGGTTTCGAGCGCCTGGCCCTGCTCTCCCGCGGGGTGGACAGCGGTCTGTTCAACCCGGCCAGACGCAACCCGGCGCTGCGCGAACAGTGGGGCCTGGGCCACGACGATATCGCCCTGCTCTACGTCGGCCGACTGGCTGCGGAAAAGAACCTGGGCATGCTCGGACGCACCCTGGAAGAGCTGCAAGGCAAGTACCCGAAGCGGCGCATCCGCCTGGTGATCGTCGGCGACGGCCCGCAATGGGCGGCGTTGCAGGAACAATTGCCGGACGCCATTTTCTGCGGTCCGCAACGTGGCGAGCGGCTGGCCGAACACTACGCCAGCGGCGATATCTTCCTCTTCCCGAGCCTGACCGAAACCTTCGGCAACGTGGTGCTGGAAGCCCTGGCTTCGGGCCTGGGGGTAGTCGCCTACGACGAAGCCGCAGCGGCCCAGCACATTCGCCACGGACACAATGGCGCGCTGGCCATGCCCGGCGATGCCACGGCCTTTATCGATGCCGCCTGCTGGTTGCTGGAAGACAGCGAGACCCTGCGCCGGGTGCGCCTGAATGCCCGCCAGCACGCCAGCCGCCAGGGCTGGCCGGCGATTGTCGAGCAGTTCGAGGAACATCTGCGCAACGCCTGCGAACCGCTGCGTGCCAGGCCGATCGACAAAGACCGACCCGGCTTGCTGGTCAAACCAGGCTCGTCAGCGCCTCACGGCTGAACGGCAGGATCTCGCCTTCACGTCCGTCGCGCACCTTGGCCGCCCACTGTGGATCGACCAGCAGCGCACGCCCGACCGCCACCAGATCGAACTCCTCGGCATTCAGTCGTTGCAGCAGGTTTTCCAGGCTGGCCGGCTGCGCCACCTTGTCGGTGTCGACCATGAACTGGAGGAACTCGCCATCCAGGCCGACGCTACCCACGGTGATGGTCGGCTTGCCGGTGAGCTGGCGGGTCCAGCCGGCCAGGTTGAGCGACGAGCCTTCGAACTCCGGCTCCCAGAAACGCCGGGTCGAGCAGTGGAAGATATCCACACCGGCATCGGACAGCGGCTTGAGGAAGTCGCCCAGGGCTTCCGGGGTGGTGACCAGGCGTGCGCTGTAGTCCTGCTGTTTCCATTGGGAGAAGCGGAAGATGATCGGGAAGTCCGGGCCAACCGCCGCGCGCACGGCCTGGATCAGTTCGATGGCGAAGCGCGAGCGGCCGGCCAGGTCGCCGCCGTACTCGTCGTCGCGACGGTTGCTGGCTTCCCAGAAGAACTGGTCGATCAGGTAGCCATGGGCGCCGTGGATCTCCACGCCGTCCATACCGATGGCCTGGGCATCCCGCGCGGCCTGGGCGAAGGCGGCGATAACCTCCTGGATATCCTCGCGGGTCATGCCATGGATCACCACCTCGCCATCCTTGAGCTTCTCGCTCGGGCCGTAGCCCGGCACGCTGGCATCCGGCTCGGTGCCGAGGCGACGCACCGCGCCGACATGCCACAACTGCGGAACGATGCGGCCACCCTCGGCATGCACCGCATCAACCACCTTCTTCCACCCGGCCAGGGCGTCTTCGCCGTAGAAGCGCGGGACGTTGGGATAACCGTTGGCCGCCTTGTGGCCGACGGTAGTGCCCTCGGTGACGATCAGGCCGACCCCGGCGGCGGCGCGACGGCGGTAGTACTCGACCACCTTGGCGTGGGGCACGCCGCCGGGGCAGAAGGTCCGGGTCATCGGCGCCATGACCACGCGGGTCGGCAGCTCCAGGGCGCCCAGTTGGAAGGGTGTGAACAATGCGGTGGCGGACATGTGGCGCTCCTTGGGATGAAAGGCGCCTGAGCATAGGATGGGTGAGGTGGAGGGACGAGTACTATTGATCTGGGTGATTTGAGAGCAAAGATTTTGTGTTGCTCTCTTGGCCCTCATCGCCGGCAACGCCGGCTCCCACCTGTGGGAGCCGGCGTTGCCGGCGATGAGGCCCGAAAGGCCGACAGAGAACTCAGCCCAAGGCCTTCTCGATCGCCTGCACCACTGTTGGGTCATCCGGCGCAGTCCGTGGCGAGAAGCGCGCCAGCACCCGCCCGTCCTTGCCGACCAGGAACTTCTCGAAATTCCAGGTGATATCCCCCGGAAACTCCGCGCCCTCGCCGGCCAGCAAACGATACAGCGGATGCCGGTGCGCGCCGTTGACCTCCAGCTTGCCACCCAGCGGAAAGCTCACCCCGTAGTTGAGGCTGCAGAACTCGGCAATTTCCGCCTCGCTGCCCGGCTCCTGCCCGGCGAACTGGTTGCACGGCAACCCCAGCACGCTGAAACCCTTGCCCTTGTATTGCTGATACAGATTTTCCAGCGCCGCGTACTGCGGCGTCAGGCCGCATTTGGAAGCGACATTGACCACCAGCACCACCTGGCCCTTGAACGGTGCCAGCGACAACTCCTGGCCGTTCAACGCTTGCAGTTTCAGGTCGTGAAATGCACTCATGACGTACTCCCCTCTACGACGGATCCCGGTTATCCGGCGGGCGGCCACGAAAGCGGCCCACTAAAAAGGCGCCTGGCCTGCCGCATGCGCCCTTGCGGGACTGCACGACGGAAGGACAAGGCGCCTTCGCGACTCTCTGAGCTTAGCGCAGAAAATCAGTGGTGATGGCCACCTTCGCCATGGACGTGGCCATGGGCGATTTCTTCTTCGCTGGCGTCACGCACGTTGACGACCTTGACCTTGAAGTTCAGGCGCTGGCCAGCCAGTGGGTGGTTGCCGTCGACGGTGACGTCGTCGCCGTCAAGGTCACGGATGGTGACGATCTGCATCTGGCCGTCCGGCGCCGAAGCGTGGAACTGCATGCCGACTTCCAGTTGGTCGACGCCTTCGAACATGCTGCGGTTCAGGGTGCTGACCAGCTCGGCCAGGTATTCGCCGTAGGCGTCTTCCGGCTCGATGGTGACGTCCAGCTCGTCGCCAGCGCCTTTGCCTTCCAGAGCCTTTTCCAGACCCGGGATGATGTTGGCGGCGCCGTGCAGGTACACCAGCGGCGCGCCGCCGGCGGAGCTGTCGATGACCTCACCGGCGTCGTTGGTCAGGGTATAGTCGATGGAGACGGCCTTGTTGGCGGCGATCAGCATGGGGGCGAGACCTTTTGCATAAAGAGTATGAAGGGCCAAGTGTAACCAACGCATCGCCCGAAAGCGAACGCAACCCGGACCAACGGGACAGCCGCATCACGGGCTTTCACCAGGACGAAGACGGCCACTGGGTGGTCGATCTGTCCTGCGGCCACACCCAGCACCTGCGCCACCAGCCGCCCTGGCAGTCGCGCGCCTGGGTGCTCGACGCCACCCAGCGCCAGCAGCGCATCGGCCAGCCTTTTGCCTGCGGCTGGTGCGCTCAAGGGGCCGATAGCGATACCCTTGCCCATTGACTCTTTTGCACAGCTCATTTCGAGACGCCCGCATGCAGACTTTTTTCATCGCGCCGACCGACTTCGGCGTCGGCCTGACATCCATCAGCCTGGGTCTGGTCCGCACCCTGGAACGGGCCGGCCTGAAGGTCGGTTTCTTCAAGCCGATCGCCCAGCCCCACCCCGGTGACACCGGTCCGGAACGCTCCACCGAGCTGGTCTCGCGCACCCACGGCCTGAAGCCGCCAACGCCGCTGAGCCTGGCCCATGTCGAGCGCATGCTCGGCGAAGGCCAACTGGATGAACTGCTCGAAGAAATCATCACCCTCTACCAGCAAGCCTGCGTCGACAAGGACGTGCTGGTGGTCGAGGGCATGGTCCCGACCCGCCACGCCAGCTACGCCGCGCGGGTCAACCAGCACCTGGCCAAGAGTCTCGATGCCGAGGTGATCCTGGTCTCCGCACCTGAGAACGACGTGCTCGCCGAGCTCTCCGGCCGCGTCGAATTGCAGGCCCAGCTGTTCGGCGGCCCGCGCGACCCGAAAGTGCTCGGCGTGATCCTCAACAAGGTCCGCGGCGACGAAAGCATGGCCGAGTTCGCCAAACGCCTGCGCGAGCACTCGCCATTGCTGCGCAGCGGCGACTTCCGCCTGCTCGGCTGCATCCCGTTCCAGGCCGGGCTCAACGACCCGCGCACCCGTGACGTGGCCGAACTGCTCGGCGCCCAGGTGCTCAATGCCGGCGACTACGAAACCCGGCGCATGAACAAGATCATCCTCTGCGCCCGCACCGTGGCCAACACCGTGCCGCTGCTAAAGCCCGGCACCCTGGTGGTAACGCCGGGCGACCGCGACGACATCATCCTCGCCGTCAGCCTGGCGGCGATCAACGGCGTGCCCCTGGCCGGCCTGTTGCTGACCAGCGACAGCAAGCCCGACCCGCGCATCCTCGAACTGTGCCAAGGCGCGCTGCTCGCCGGCCTGCCGATCCTCTCGGTGAGCACCGGCTCCTACGACACCGCCAACCAGCTCAACCAGCTCAACAAGGAAATCCCGGTGGACGACCGCGAGCGCGCGGAAATCATCACCGACTTCGTTGCCAGCCACCTCGACGCCGACTGGCTCAACCAGCGCTGCGGCACCCCGCGGGAAATGCGCCTGTCCCCAGCGGTGTTCCGCTACCGCCTGATCCAGCAGGCCCAGGCCGCCAACAAGCGCATCGTCCTGCCCGAAGGCGCCGAGCCGATGACCGTGCAGGCCGCCGCCATCTGCCAGGCCCGCGGCATCGCCCGCTGCGTACTGCTGGCCAAGCCCGACGACGTCCAGGCCGTGGCCCGGGCCCAGGGCATCAGCCTGCCGGAAGGCCTGGAGATCCTCGACCCGGACCTGATCCGCGAGCGCTACGTCGAGCCCATGGTCGACCTGCGCAAGAGCAAGAGCCTCAACGCACCGATGGCCGAACAGCAACTGGAAGATCCGGTGGTGATCGGCACCATGATGCTGGCCCTGGATGAAGTCGACGGCCTGGTCTCCGGGCTGGTCCACTCCACCGCCAACACCATCCGCCCGGCCCTGCAACTGATCAAGACCGCGCCGGGCTGCAGCCTGGTGTCCTCGGTGTTCTTCATGCTCTTCCCGGAGCAGGTGCTGGTGTACGGCGACTGCGTGATGAACCCGCACCCGAGCGCCGCCGAGCTGGCGGAAATCGCCCTGCAAAGCGCCGATTCCGCCGAAGCCTTCGGCATTGCCCCACGGGTGGCGATGATCAGCTACTCCAGCGGCGACTCGGCCAGTGGCGAGGAAGTGGAAAAAGTCCGCGAGGCCACCCTGCTCGCCCAGGAAACCCAGCGCGCGCTGCAGATCGACGGACCGCTGCAATACGACACCGCCGCCAACCTCGACATCGCCCGCCAACTGGCCCCTAACAGCCAGGTCGCCGGACGCGCCACAGTGTTCGTCTTCCCCGACCTCAACACCGGCAACACCACGCACAAGGCCGTGCAGCGCAGCGCCGACTGCGTCAGCCTCGGGCCGATGCTGCAAGGCCTGCGCAAACCGGTGAACGACCTGCCGCGCGGGGCCCAGGTGGACGACATCGTCTACACCATCGCCCTCACCGCGATCCAGGCCAGCCGCGCGGCGGACTACTGAGCCATGGCCGAAAACCTGCGCGGCGCCCTCGCCGCCTTGCTCCTGGGGCTCAACACCATCGTCTGCTGCACGCCGTTGTTCATCGTCAGCCTGGTCAAGCTGTGCCTGCCCTTCGCGGCGACGCAGCGGGTCACCGACGAGCTGATGCGGCATATCCACGAAGCCTGGATCAGCAACAACAAAGGCTGGATGAAACTGCTCGGGCGCACCCGCTGGCAGGTCGAGGGGCTGGACGGCCTGGATTACCAGCACAGCTACCTGGTCACCAGCAACCACCAGAGCTGGGTCGACATTCTGGTCTTGCAGTACGTGCTCAACCGGCGCATCCGGCCATTGAAGTTCTTCCTCAAGCAGGCGCTGATCTGGGTTCCGGTGATCGGCCTGGCCTGGTGGGCGCTGGGCTTTCCGTTCATGAAGCGCTACAGCAAGGCGTACCTGGAAAAGCACCCGGAAAAACGCGGCAAGGATCTGGAAACCACGCGCAAGACCTGCGCGAAATTCCGCGGCAAGCCGACCGCCATCTTCAACTTCGCCGAGGGCACGCGCTTCACCCCGGCCAAGCATCGCCAGCAGCAGTCACCCTTCCGTCATCTGCTCAAGCCCAAGGCCGGCGGCATCGCCTTCGTCCTGGATGCCATGGGCGAGCAACTGGAATCGATCATCGACGTGACCATCCACTATCCCGACGGCGCGCCGGGCTTCTGGGATTTGCTGTGCGGGCGGGTGCGACGGATCGACGTGCAGTTCGAGGAACTGGCGATTCCGGGGGAGTTCCTGGGTAAGAGCTACGACCAGGACGAGCAGTACCGGCTGGCGTTCCAGCAGTGGATCAACCGGTTGTGGGAAAGGAAGGATCAGCGGTTGAACCGCTGACAACGCGGTGACCCCCATCGCCGGCAACGCCGGCTCCCACAGGTATCGCGTGCACCGCTAAACCTGTGGGAGCCGGCGTTGCCGGCGATGAGGCCCTCAGGCATCACTGCTGATAGTTCTGCCCAGGAATCGGCTTCAGGTTCACCTCTACCCGGCGGTTCTGCGCCCGGCCATTGGCATCGGCATTGCTGGCGATCGGCTGGTCAGGCCCCATGCCACGCACGCTCACCCGCGACGCATCCACACCCTGCGACGTCAGGTAGGTGCTCACCGCCTGCGCGCGACGCTGCGACAGGTCCATGTTGTGCTGGCGGCTGCCAGTGCTGTCGGTGAAACCGACCACTTCGATGGTGTTCTGGTTGAACTGCTTGAACGAGCCCGCCAAGTTGTTCAGCGGCGCGTAGAAGCTCGGGGAAATATTCGCCGAATCGGTGGCGAAGGTGATGTTGCCCGGCATGATCAGCTTGATCTGATCGCCTTCACGCTGCACTTCCACGCCGGTGTTGGCCATCTGCGCGCGCAGCTCGGCTTCCTGCTTGTCGGCGTAGTAGCCGTAACCTGCGGCGGCGGCACCGACTGCCGCGGCGCCGATCAGCGCGCCCTTGCCACGGTTGTTGTGATCGATGGCGGCACCGGCGATCGCGCCGGCCAATGCGCCCAGGCCACCATACTTGGCGGTCTTGCTCATCCCTGAGGAGCCCTGTGCCTGGCCCTGGTTGTCGTACGGGTTCTGGCTGGCACAACCGGACATCAGGGCGGCGACGGTAGCGACGGTAATCAAACGACGCATGGTGAACATGGACAAGCTCCTGCAGTAATTCGTATAGATGGCAAACTGCTTTTGGTTTGCCACCAGCCTTGGAACGCGGCGGAAAGGAAAAATTCCCTGCGACTTACGCCCGAACGAAGGGGTTCTCGCGCATCTCCTCGCCCAATCGGGTGTCGGGACCGTGCCCGGCCACCACGGTCGCCTCTTCATCGAGGCGATACAGCCGCTGTTTGATCGAACGAACGATAGTCGCCTGATCACCACCCCACAAATCGGTACGGCCCACGCCACGGCGGAACAGGGTGTCGCCGGCGATCAGCAGCTTGGCGTCGGCGAACCAGAAGCTCATCGAACCCGGGGTATGCCCCGGCGTATGCAGGGCCACGCCGCAACCGCAGGCCAGCTCCTCGTCATCTTCCAGCCAGCGGTCCGGCGACGGCACCGGTACATAAGGCACACCGAACATGCGGCACTGCATCTCCAGGTTGTCCCACAGGAACTGGTCTTCCTTGTGCAGGTGCAGGGTCGCGCCGGTCTTCTCCTTCAACTGCCCGGAGGCGAGGAAATGATCGAGGTGGGCATGGGTGTGGATGATGCTGACCACTTTCAGGCCATGGGCGTCGAGCTTTTGCATGATCAGATCAGGATTGCCACCTGGATCGACCACAATGGCCTTTTTCGTCACAGGATCGCCGATGATCGTGCAGTTGCACTGGAGCGGGCCGACGGGGAAGGTTTCGCGGATCAGGGTGGTTGGGGCGGGATTCATGGCAGCGTCCTCTCAGGCGAATCGCCCATTCTAGCGGCTGCCCGGGCACAGGATGCCAACGCATAAAAATCTCAATTGCGAGCCATTCTTATCCACTGCTACCATGCGCGCCGCTCTGATCGGGAGATGCGCAATGGAGCCGGGAGTCGGCAAGCAAGAGCTGGACGCCTTATTCGTCGATCAACGGCCGGTGCTGGTACGCATGCTGGCCAAGGTGGTCGGCTGTGCCAACCTCGCCGAAGACCTGGCCCAGGAGGCCTACCTGCGCGTGGCCCAGGCCCTGCCTGGCCGACAGATCGAGCACCTGCGGCCGTTTCTCTACCAGACCGCCCAGCACCTGGCCTTCGATCATCTGCGCAGCCAACGCAGCAAGCGCCGTTTCGAATTCACCCCGGACGACGACCAGCAGATCGCCGCAGTCCCCACCCCGCAGCCCGGACCCGAGTCCCACGCCCAGGGCCAGCAGCAACTACGCCAGTTGCAGGAGGTACTGCGCCGCCTGCCCGAGCGCCAGCAGCGTATACTCCTGCTCCACCGCCTGCATGGCCTGTCCCAGAGCGCCATCGCCGAGCGCCTGGCCATTTCGCTCAGCACCGTAGAAAAGGATTTGCGCATTGCCCTGGCTGCTTGCCTCAAAGGCACCGAGTGGGGGTCGCGATGACTGAACACGATTTCGCCGCCTGTGAAGAACAGGCCCTGGTCTGGTTCACCCGCGGCCTCGACGCGCCTCTCTCCGCCGACCAGCAACGCCAGTTGCAGGACTGGCTCGACGCCCGCCCGGAGCACGCCGAAGCCTACGCACGGGTGCAGAACCTGTGGCAGGCCGACAGCTTCGAACAGGCCCTGCGCGACCTCGAAACCGACCTCGCTGCACCCCCATCCCCTGTCCCTGTCCCTGTCCCTGTCCCTGTCCCTGTCCCTGTGGGAGCGAGCTCGCTCGCGAAGGCCCGCAAAGCGGGCCCAGAAAAAAATCGCTGGCTGCCCTGGGCCACTGCCGCCGCCATCCTCCTCACCCTCGGTACCTGGCTCGGCGACCTCCCCCTGCGCCTGCAAGCCGACTACCTCACCGCCATCGGCGAGCAAAAACGCATCACCCTGGCCGACGGCTCGAGAATCCTGCTCGGCAGCAACAGCGCCCTCGCCACCGACATCGGCGCCGACCACCGCAACCTGCGTCTGCTGCGTGGCGATCTCTACCTCGAAGCCGCCCACGACACCCAGCGGCCGCTGCGAATCAAGGCCGATGACGCCCTGGTGGAAGTGGTCGGTACCCGTTTCAGCGTCAGCCTGCGCGACGACGATGTAGCCGTGGCCGTCGATGAAGGCCGGGTACGCCTGAGCAGTTCCGCCGGCGAAACCAGCCTGCTGGACGCCGGCACCTGGCAGCACCTGCGCCACGGCCGCCTGGCCGAGCGTCATGCCCAGGGCAGCGCCGATCAGCACGGCTGGACCGAAGGCCGGCTGATCTTCCAGGACCGCCCGCTGGCCGAAGTCCTCAAGGAGCTCGGCCGCCAGCGCGTGGCACCGATCCTGCTGTTTGGCGAAGCTGGAAAACTGCGGGTCAGCGGCAACTACAAACTGGATGACCCGGAGGCCGTGGTCACCGCCCTAGCTCGCTTGGGCAATGCCCAACTGACCCGACTGCCAGGGGGCGTACTGATCGTTCATTGATCCCACAGAGACGTCGTGGGAGCGAGCTTGCTCGCGAAGCGGTCCCAGCCCTTTCCGAAAAAAGTTTTACGGGTTCTCCACCCTCAACCCGTCAAGGCGATTCGCGGTTGCAAATCATTCCTGTTCATGAGGGTTCCATGCAGCACTTCACTGTCAAAACCATCTTCGCCTACAGCGCCCTGGCGCTGGCCGTGTGCCTGGGCAGCGGCCAGGTCCTGGCGGCCTCCGGCAGCAGCGCGTCCAGCGAGCAAAGCGTCCGGCAGCACTTCGACATCCCCGCGCAGCCCCTGGCCGGAGCCCTCAACCAGTTCAGCCGGCAGAGCGGCTGGGAAGTCGGCTACACCGCCGAACTGGCCCGCGACCTGCGCTCGGCAACGGTACGCGGCGAACTGACCGCCGCCGAAGCCATCGTCCAGTTGCTGACCGGCACCGGCCTGGGTTTTGACTTCAGTGGCCCCAACGCCATCCTGCTCAACCGCCTGCCGGCCGACGGCAGCCTGCAGCTCTCCGCCACCAGCATCGTCGGTGCCGGCGAACTGGGCAGCTACACCGAAAACTCCGGTTCCTACACCACCGGCGCCATCACCGCCGGCGGCAAGATGCCCCACAGCCTCAAGGACACCCCGCAGTCGGTGACCGTGATCACCCGCCAGCGCATGGAAGACCAGGCCATGACCAACCTGGCCCAGGTGCTCGACCAGACCCCGGGCATCACCATCGTCGGTGGCAACGACGCCAACACCAAGGTGCTCTCGCGCGGCTTCAGCCTGACCAACATCCAGGTCGACGGCGGCGCCCCGGCCATGCGCGAGCAGACCTACGACACCCTCGCCGACACCACCGCCTACGATCACATCGAAGTACTGCGCGGCTCCGACGGTCTGTACGGCGGCACCGGCGAACCCGGCGGCGCCATCAACCTGGTGCGCAAGCGCGCCCTGGCCGAGCCGCAACTGAAGATCAGCACCTCCGCCGGCAGTTGGGACAACTACCGCACCGAAGTGGACGTCACCGGGCCATTGGGCTTCGACGGCGCGCTGCGCGGTCGCGTGGCCGCCTCGACCGAAGACAAGCGCTACTTCTACGACGGTGCCGACAGCGAAAAGCACGTGCTCTACGGCACCCTCGAAGCCGACCTGAATCCCGACACCACGGTCAGCATCGGCGGCATCTACGAGTGGCGCGACCAGGACGGCTACTGGGAAAACGGCCTGCCGCGCTACAGCACCGGCGCGCCCCTGGGCCTGTCGCGCAGCGACAAGCTGAGCGCCGACTGGTCGAGCAACAACTACAAGCGCACCGAGGTGTTCGCCAAGATCGACCACCGCTTCAACGACGACTGGAAGATCAACGGCAGCTTCACCCGCAGCCGCTATGACACCGAGCAGGACATGGGCGAAATCAGCAACCCGGTCAATCCCGACGACAACAGCGGCGCCAACTACCAGCGCGTGGTGCGCAACTTCGGCAACCACCAGGACCTGTTCGACGCCAACCTGCAAGGCGTCTTCGAGGCCCTGGGCCGGCGCCATGAACTGGTGATGGGTGTGGACTACTCGGACATCCAGCGCAACTACGCCGACCACAGCGAATGGAGCTCGCGCGTGCCTGTGGATATCTTCGGCACCGACATCGGCGCGCTGCCCAAGCCGGCCGAGCCATCGTTGTATTACAAGTACCCGGACTGGAACGTGCGCAAGCACGGCGGCTATATCACCACCCGCCTGGAACTGGCCGACCCGCTCAAGGCCGTGATCGGCGCGCGCTATTCCGACTACTCCAGCACTCTCCACGCAATCGTTCCGTCCTTCGGCACCGACGGCAAGGATGGTGGTCACGACAGCGGCATCGTCACTCCCTATGGCGGCCTGATCTACAACCTGACGCCACAGTGGTCGGTGTATACGAGCTACGCGCAGATCTACAAACCGCAGATCGAGACCCTGGACGCCAGCTTCGCCCCGCTCGACCCCATCGAAGGCGACACCTATGAACTGGGTGGCAAGGGCGAACTGCTCGACGGTCGCCTGAACCTGTCGGCCGCGCTCTACTACACCAAGCAGAAAAACAACGCGATCTACGTCTACTCCGAAGCCACCTCATCCAACGCCTGCTGCTACGTGGCCGGCGGCGAAAACATCAGCAAGGGCCTGGACCTGGAGATCACCGGCGAACTGACCCCGGGCTGGCAGCTCAGCGCCGGCTACACCTTCAACCTCAACGAACAGCGCAAGACCGGCGACGAAGCCGCGGCCGGCACGCCGATCAGCACGCAGACGCCCAAGCACCTGTTCAAGTTCTTCACCACCTACCAATTGCCCGGCCAGTTCAACGACTGGAAAGTCGGCGGCGGCGCCACCATCCAGAGCAGCAACTACGTAACCGGCAACGTCCAGCGCCGCCTCGAAGATGGCTCGCTAAGCCCGAGCACCAACAGCTTCGAATACACCCAGGCGGGCTATGCGGTGTGGAATGCCCTGGTGGAATACCGCATCGACGAACACTGGACCGCTGCCCTCAACGGCAACAACCTGTTCGACAAGACCTACTACCAGACCGTCAGCAGCAGTGCGGACGGCAACTGGTATGGCGCGCCGCGCAACTACATGGTGACTTTGCGCGGGAGTTTCTGAAGCCCAAGCCCTGTAGTGGTTTATAGGGCCTCATCGCTGGCAAGCCAGCTCCCACAAGGATCGCGTGCACCGCAAAACCTGTGGGAGCTGGCTTGCCAGCGATAGGGCCCTGAAGAACACCATCAAACCCACGGCAACAAACTGCTCACCGCCAACGGCAACGCCACCCCCGCCAACAACGTCTGCCCGGCAATGATCCCCGCCATCAACGGCGCATCGCCACCCAACTGCCGGGCCATGATGTAGGACGACGACGCGGTGGGCAGGGCCTGGAACAGCAGCGCGGCAATCGCCGCCTCGCCGCTGAGGCCGAACAGGTGACAGGCCGCCAGGGTCACCAGCGGCATGACCATGAACTTCGCCACCGACGACTGTCCCACCGGCCGCAGCCAACTGCGTGCCGCCTTCAGGTCCAGCGCCGCACCGACGCACAGCAGGCCCAGCGGCAGCGACGCCTGCCCCAACGCCTTCAACAAGGGCTCGACCGCCGAAGGCAAGCCCAACCCGGTGACATGCAGCAGGATCCCGCCAGCACAGGCCATCAGCAGCGGATTCAAGGCCATCTGCCGGGCCACGCCCTTCCAGCTCATGCGCCCCGCCGAGCCATAACGGGCGAACACCAGCACGCAGAGGATATTCACCGTCGGCACGATGGCGGCATTGGCTACCGCCGCCAGGGCGATGCCCTGGGTGCCGAACAACCCCGCCGCCGCCGACACCCCCACGTAATTGTTGAACCGCACCCCACCCTGAAACACCGAGGTGAAGGCCGCGTCATTGACCGCGAAACAACGCCGCAACAGCACCATCAACAGCGCCACCAGCACCGTCGACGACACCAGCGCCAGGGCCATGCCCACCACCGGCACGCCGTCGAGTTTCGCCGTCGCCAGGCCATGGACGAACAGCGCCGGCAGCAGCACGTAGTAGCCCAGGCGCTCGGCCTGGGGCCAGAAGGCATCGGCAATGAACTGGCTGTGCCGCAACCAGGCGCCGAGGGCGATCAGCAAGGCGATGGGCAACAGGGCGAGCAGCAGGGCAAGGGTCATGACGGGGTCCGGGCTATCGGTGGATGGCCCCACGATAAAGACCCGGACGCTTGATTAAAAACGATGAATTATTGAGCCGACCTCAAATTTTCCTCATCGGTCAGCGCAGCCTGGCGCTGCACCGCCTGGGCCAATGCCGCCGCCAGACGCCCCCGTGGCCGGTCCTCGCGTTCGATCAGTACCACCCGCCGGGTGCGCTGCGGCTCGCCGAACGGCATCCACGCCAGTGCATTGAGGCGCCGCAGGTTGTCCGGGGAAGACGGCACCACCGAAACGCCCAAGCCGCTGGCGACCATCTGCACGATCGCCTCCTGGCTATCCAGCTCCATGGTGGTTTTGACCCGCAGGCGCAGGCGCCGCAGTTCACGCTCGATGGTGCGCCCGGCCCAGGCACGACGGTCGAAGCGGATAAAGGGCTGCTCCTGCAACAGCCGGCGTGGCTCGACATCGGCCAGGGATTTCGGAGCGATGATCCAGAACCCTTCTTCGTACAGCACCGTACTGACCAACCCATAAGGGTGCGGCTTGACCGGCTCGGTGGTCACCGCTGCATCCAGCTCGCCGGTTTCGACCCGGGTCGCCAGCTCCGCCGACATGCCCGAGGCAACGTTGACCCGCAAATGCGGATGCTCGGCATTCAGCGCCGCCAGGGCCTTGGGCAGGATGCCCGCCAACGCCGTATGAATGGCGCCGACCCGCAAGCGCCCGCGCAATTCGCCATCCTCGCCCAGCTCGGCGGCAATGCTGTCGTACAGCGCGAGGATCTCCCGCGCCCGCTCCAGCGCCAGGTGTCCGGCCTCGGTCAGCACCGGCAGGCGCCGCGAACGGTCGAACAGCGGCGCATTGAATTCCTCTTCAAGGCCACGGATATGCAGGCTCACCGCCGACTGGGTGAGGTGCACCGCCTCGGCGGCACGGGCGAAGGAGCCGTGCTGGGCGATGGCGACCAGGGTGCGCAGGGCGCGAAGTGACATAAGCGATGGTCCGTAGGAAGTGATGAATGGTCTGGTCAGCTGCCTCGCTGGCACGCCAGATGCTTACTGATTGGACTACGTTTAGTTGAACCTGACCGTTAGTAAACAAGTCTTCGGCTAAAGAACACCGATCTACAGGATTGACCCGATGTCAGGAAAAAGCCGCAGATGTAAAGCCAGAGCCACGATCATTTGCCTGCGTAGCGGCAAGATACTGCTCGTACGCAAGAAAGGCGGCAAATGGAACTTCCCCGGCGGCACCGTCGAAGACGGCGAGCAACCGATGCAGGCCGCTGCCCGTGAACTTGAAGAAGAAACCCGGCTGCGCTGCCTTGCCCTCTTGCAACTGTGCTCGGTCGAGGTCGGCAACACCGTTCACCACGTCTTCACCACCCAGTTCGACGACTACGCCAAGGCCGTTGCCAACAACGAAATCGTCGCCTGCAAATGGGTGCGCCGCGACCAACTCGACGACACCTTGCTCAACCCCGCCGCCATGGCCTTGATGCTGCGCCGGTTACCTGCGCTCTGCGCCAGCTGAACCGGTCGTTTTGCACGGCCCGAATGGGCGGGTAATGCAAAATGCAGCGTCGCCGTGCAGTCCGATCCCAACGATTGCTGGCCCAAACCCTGCTCCGCGAATGGGCACGGCATTCGCAATGCTCCCTTCACAATCCGATGCCTCGGCGCATCACGGCTGAACTATTCACAGCCGCAATGGAACGGAGGGATTCCAATGGCAGGACAACAGTTGTACGTGATCGACTACGAGCTTCAGGGTCAGCCGCGCAGTTTCATCATTCGCCTGGAAAACATGGACAACACCGAGGCCTGGCACTGGGCGAGCTGCGATGCCGGCGTGGGGGTGATCCCGCGTTTCGGCCAGCAGAAGATCAAGAAGGTCAGCCGGCCCATGGCCGAGCGCTATGGCATCACCAACGTGCGCTGGCGGGTCTCGGGCAAAGGCCCGGAATTCAAGCCGACGCCGGTGGACATGGGGAAGTTTGCCGGGTCTGACTGATCCTGGTTGGGCCTCATCGCTGCATGGGTATCTACACATCTCAACCTGGTGCAACACGGACCCTGTGTGTGGGGGCTGTTAGCCGCGATTGGCCGCAAAGCGGCCATAAAATCTGTGCCTTCGGTGTGTCAGGCAGACCTGGGACTCAGGTTTTACGACGGCTTCGCCGCCGATCGCGCGGTCCGGCGTCCCGGCTAACAGCCGCTCCCACAGGTACGCGGCGGCGCGTCGTTTAGGGGTTGATCTGAAGTTGTTTAGATACCCATGCTCATCGCTGGCAAACCAGCGATGAGGCCCCCAAGCTCAGCCCAGCACCTTGGCCATTTCCGCCGTCCTCCCCCACCCCAGCCCCTCATACACCGGCCGTCCCACCTCGGTGGCATGCAGCACGGCAAACCCCAGTCCGCGCCGCGCAAATTCCGCCTCGCCCAGGCGCATCAACTTCGACGCCAACCCCCGCCGCCGATACTCCGGCTCGACATACACATTCAGCACATAACCCCGCTGATCCCTTTCGGGATGAGCCGGATGGGGCGGCCAATCGATGCTCATCAAGCCGATCGCCGCCGCGATCCTGTCGCCCTCCAGCACGGCAAAGCCGTAGTAGCGCCCGTCCGCCAGACGCGGCTGCAGCCAGGGCCGGAAATGCTCGGTCATCACCCGCAAGGTCACCGGATCACCACCTGCCTCAAGAAACATCGCCTGCCGATGCGCACAGACCGTCTCGCCGTCTTCCGGCAACAGCCTGCGCACGGTAAACCCCGCAAAATCGATTTCACCCGGAATGTCGGTCATCACACTCATACCTTGGTCGGAGTTGCTGATTCTGCAACCGGCCCGCACAAGGCGTTAGACACAGATCCGCTTTCCGCTCGCCATACAGCGTGCAGGCCGCTTTCACTCATGCGACGGGGCTACGACCAAAGTACCGCCACCCGGCGAGGTAACCTGGCGGCAAAGAAAAACTTCTTTGCGAGACAGCCTGATGCCCTCTATCAATTGCACATGACGCCCATTTAAACGGCTATCCATGCACTGGACGCAATACTGGCCAGACAGTTTTTCTATAACCAGGCACAGTCGAGATGAACAACAACAAGACGACGGATGCTGTACCGCTCTCCCCCTCCACCCACTGGATCGGCCCGGCGCTGTTCGCCCTGCTGGCCTTCGCTGCCAACTCGATCTTCTGCCGCCTGGCCCTGGCCCATGGCGACCTCGACCCACACACATTCACCGCCGTGCGCCTGCTCAGCGGTGCCTTGTTCCTGTTCTGCCTGTTGCGTATGCGCCAACCCGGCGGCGCCCTGGGCGGTAGCTGGAAAGGCGGGCTGGCGCTGTTTCTCTACGCCTGGCTGTTCTCCATCGCCTATGTGCAACTGGGCGCAGGGGTGGGTGCGCTGATTCTGTTCGGCGCGGTGCAGATCACCATGTTCGCCGTCTCCTGGCTCAAGGGCGACCGCGTGCTGCCGCAGGTGCTGCTGGGCATGCTGGTCGCCTTCGCCGGCCTCATTGCCCTGCTGCTACCCGGTGCCCATGCGCCGGAGCCGGTCAGTGCGCTGTTCATGGTGGTGTCCGGCATTGCCTGGGGAGCCTATTCGCTGCTCGGACGCGGCTCGGCCAACCCGCTGGCCGACACTGCCGGCAACTTCCTGCGCAGCTTGCCGTTGCTGGTGATTTCGCTGCTGGTCGGGTTGTTCCGCACTAACTTGCACATCGACATCAGCGGCCTGCTCTACGCCCTGGGCTCCGGCGTGCTCGCGTCCGGCGCGGGGTATGCGGTGTGGTACGGCGTGCTCAAGCAGATCAGCGCGCAGCAGGCAGCGACCATGCAGTTGAGCGTGCCGGTGATCGCCGCGCTGGGTGGCGTGGTGTTGCTGGGAGAGCCGCTGTCGTTGCGGCTGGTGCTGATCTCGGCGGTGGTGTTGGGTGGGGTGGGGATGGCACTTGGTGGGCGCCGGAGGGTAAGTGCTTGAGGCTGCCAGGTGCATGCCGCAAGATTTTCAGCGCTCTCAAGATCGAGCGCCGCCCGCGCGGCGCATCGCCGGCAACGCCGGCTCCCACATTTGTTGCAACGTACCTATGCCTGTCAGGCCATGGTTGTCCGCCTTGTTTGTACAACGCGATATCGAGTCGAGCCCAACAGCCTCCCCGCGATGGATCGCCATGAGACAAAGGCTGGCAACTCAAATCCAACAGGCCATGGCGCGTTGCAACAAATGTGGGAGCTGGCTTGCCAGCGATGCGCCGCGCGGGCGGCGCTCGATCTGAAGGGCGCAACAAGAATCAAGACAGGCACCTGGCATTCCTCATGCGATCTACTGTCAGGCGCTGCCCCTTAAAAACTGCCACATAAAGCGACGAAACTTCACCGATCTCCGACTTTCTTGTAGGCAATTTCCCAAGCATACTCCTGCGGCTTATCAGCCGTTGCGTGCTGGGGAAACGCTGCCTAGTCTTGCTGCCGTCGCCGATGTCTGGCGATCGGCTTTGACAGGCCGAACAGCGATTGAACCGCAGCACCCACATCACCCGCCGGGGCTTTTTTTGCCCGGGCGCCGTGTTATGGCGGCTGTGCGTGGGGCGCCTTCGTGCGCGCCGGGTTCTCTCGCTCTCGGTCTGTCAACCCATGCACAGCTGCCACCCGTATGTTTGACAGCTACCGGTGGCGGCATCACTAGCGAGATGACCATCATGAAGAAAATCGTCCCCGATCCCCCCATCCGCGCCGTCACCGTCCACACCCGCTTCGCCACCTGCGACAACCACCATCCGCCGCTGTTCGCCGTCTGTGGCGGGGCCGATGTGACAAAGGCCCTGACCCACCTCACGGTCATGTTGCGCTGCGCCTACGAAACCAACCTCCAGGCCTGCGACACGGTCAAGGACAACCACCTGGCCGGCATGCTCTGGGCCACCCAGCACACCCTGGAAGCTTCGCGAGCGCTGGCCGAGTCGATGATGAAAGGGATGGAGGAGTGTCAGGCTGGCTGATGTCGCGACCAATGGCCTTATCGCTGGCAACGCCAGCTCCCACAGGGATCGGCGGTGCACTCGGTACCTGTGGGAGCCGGCGTTGCCGGCGATGAGGCCATCAGCAACACCATCCCTTACTTGGCAGTGAACGCCGAGTAGCTGTTCATCAGGTTGCGATAGTTGGGAATCCGCTGCGACAGCAGGTTGCCCAGCCCCTCGATATCGTTGCGCCAGTCGCGGTGCAGCTCACAGGCTACCGAGAACCAGTTCATCATCTGCGCGCCGGCCTGGGTCATGCGGTTCCACGCCGCCTGCTGCACAGTCTCGTTGAAGGTACCGGACGCATCGGTCACCACGAACACATCAAAGCCTTCCGCCAGCGCCGACAGGGTCGGGAAGGCCACGCACACATCGGTCACCACACCGGCAATGATCAGTTGCTTGCGGCCGGTGGCCTTGATCGCCTTGACGAAGTCTTCGTTGTCCCAGGCGTTGATCTGGCCTGGACGCGGGATGTACGGGGCGTCCGGGAACATCTCTTTCAGCTCGGGAACCAGCGGGCCGTTGGGACCTTGCTCGAAGCTGGTGGTGAGGATGGTTGGCAGGTCGAAGAACTTGGCCAGATCGGCCAGCGCCAGCACGTTG